>Ga0172367_10001321_pt1 | contig 36453 bp, 26 predicted proteins | sample Lak10m_FD_114542 | JGI IMG/M metagenome (GOLD analysis project Ga0172367, IMG submission 114542) | Freshwater microbial communities from Kabuno Bay, South-Kivu, Congo - kab_022012_10m | ecosystem: Environmental > Aquatic > Freshwater > Lake | place: Democratic Republic of the Congo: South-Kivu... | reverse complement strand
ATTAAATACCTTCACGAATGAGGAGTGGGGATATGGAAATACAAATCCTGCCCTGTTCAACCCAACCGGATTCGATGCCAATCAAATCGCAACGGCAGTCCGTGAAGCGGGAATGGCAGGGCTGATTTTCACCTGCAAGCACCACGACGGGTTTTGCCTCTGGCCTTCGGCCTGGACGGATTACTCGGTAAAGAACAGCCCCTGGAAAGGGGGCCGGGGGGATATCGTAAAGGAGCTCTCGGAGGCCTGCGCGGCCGGCGGATTGAAATTCGGAATCTACCTCTCCCCCTGGGACCGCCACCATCCCGACTATGGAAAGCCGGCATACATTGACTACTACCGGAACCAGCTCAGGGAGTTGCTAACGAACTACGGGCCGGTTTTCGAGGTATGGTTCGATGGCGCCAACGGTGGCACCGGCTGGTACGGCGGAGCGGATGAAGAGCGGAAGATCGACCCGGTGACCTATTACGACTGGGAGAACACCTGGAAGATCGTCAGGCAGTTGCAGCCGGATGCGGTGATCTTCAGCGATGCCGGCCCCGACATCCGGTGGGTCGGCAATGAAGAGGGGGTAGCAGGAGATCCCTGCTGGGCCACCTACACCCCACGGGGGCGGGAGGGCAGGGCAGCGGCACCAGGCTGGACCGAATATCAAAGAGGGGCAGAGGGCGACCGGAACGGACTGTTCTGGATGCCTGCCGAATGTGATGTTTCGATCCGTCCGGGTTGGTTTTATCACGCTTCGCAGGATACGCTTGTCAGGAGCCCGGAGAACCTGTTTGGCCTCTATCTGAACTCTGTCGGAAGAGGCGCCTCCCTGCTGCTGAACCTCCCTCCCGATGCACTGGGAAGGATCCCGGATCAGGATATCGAAACCCTGAAAGTGTTCCGCCAGATCCGGGAGGATGCCTTCCGGGAGGACCTAACCCAAAAAGCTGCTGTCACCGCCTCCAATACAAGAGGCAACGATCCGGTGTTCCGCCCTGAAAACGTAACCGATCAAAACAAGGACACTTACTGGACTACGGATGATCGTGCACGGGACCCGGAGCTGGTTTTCGATTTCGGAGAGCCGGTTCAGTTCAACATCGTCAGGATGGAGGAGTACCTTCCCCTTGGGCAGCGGATTAGCCGCTGGAGTATGGATCGATGGGGACCCGGCGGATGGATAGAGTTTGCCCAAGGGAGCTCCATCAGTCCTTCCAGGATCTGGACAGGGGAGCCTGTAACCACCTCAAAACTGAGGATCCGCTTCCCTGAACCTGATGCAGCTCCGGCGATCCGGCTTATTGCCGTCTATTATTTTCCGGAGCTGCGGGAACTTTAAAAGGTTCTTGCGCAAAGCCCTTAAATTTGTTTGATTATTTTTGTGATGAATGGATCAGTTTGGTTACCGGTTTCTCAAAGTGCTTGGGCTTAAGAAGCGTTCCCCATCGGAAGAAGCCTTGAAGGAGATCGTTCGAGTCCATATCTCCCGGATCCCTTTTGAGAACATCTCAAAACTTTACTATAAAAAACACCTGGAGCTTCAAGAACTTCCCGAATTTGGCCTTTACCTCGATGGCATTGAGCGATATCATTTCGGGGGGACATGCTATGCCAACAATTACTACCTTAACCGGCTCCTCACCTGGCTGGGGTATGAGGTGAAGCTGTGCGGGGCAGATATGGCGGAGCGGGATGTGCATGTGGTGAATGTAGTGAGGATCGTGAATGACGTGAATAGCGTGAGTGGCATGAAGAATGTGGATAACGGAGGGCGGAACTACCTGGTAGATGCAGGCTACGCGGCACCTTTCCGGGAGCCTCTGCCGCTCGATCACTCCTCTGATCTTGTGATCAACTCAGGAAGAAACCGGTACGTTCTGAAACCTTTTGACAGCAAGACCTCCCGCCATCCTATGGAAGTTTACCGTGATGGAATCCTGAGGCATGGGTACCGCATCAATCCGGCTCCAAAAAAGATCGAAGATTTCCAAGCGGTGATCGCTCACTCATTCCGGGAAGAGTCTACCTTTCTGAACTCGATCCTTGTGACCCGTTTCGACGGTGACCGGTTTATCTCGATCCGGAACCTGAGCATCACCGAATCGACACCTGGAGAATTGGAAGAGCGGATCCTGGAATCGAAGAAGGAGCTTGCCGGAGTCATTGAACAGCGGATCGGTATTCCGGCAGAGATCATATTGGAGAGCATTTCGTGGATCGACCTGTTATAGGATCCGGTTGATTGAAACCTCAAATCCCGGAATCTATGGGACACTGTCCCAACAATGCATTATCGCTTGATCCCTGTTACCCTTCTGACGCGAAAAACGCCAGAGCCGATACTGTTATGTCACCTCTACCGGTAATTGATCTGTTGTTTTCCTCTTCCTTGAAAACCGTTCCCTGATCTTATCGAAAATATAGTAGACCACCGGAACGACGATCAGCGTCAGGAACATCGAGCTGGTCAGACCACCGATCAGGGCCCAGGCCATCCCGTTTTTCCACTCCGAGCCGGCTCCGGTAGCCAGGGCGATCGGGAGCATCCCGAAGATCATCGAGAGGGTGGTCATCAGGATGGGGCGCATTCTGACCTTCCCGGCAGTAATCAGGGCATCGAAGGTAGACGCGCCTTCCTGTTTCCGTTGGTTCGTGAAGTCCACGAGCAGGATGGCGTTCTTCCCTACCAACCCAACCAGCATGATCATCCCCAGGATAGAGAAAATGGTGAGCGACTGCATGGTCAGGGCCAGGGCAAGCAACGCGCCGATGATCGCCAGCGGGATGGAAAAAAGTACCACGAAGGGGTACAGGTAGGAGTCATACAGCGCAACCATCAGCAGATAAACGAAAAGGATGGATGCCAGGAAGGCTAATCCGAGGCTGGTGAATGCTTCGGTCTGGTATTTCATGTCGCCTTCAGGGATCACGATCACCTCGCTGGGTAATTTCATGGCGTTGACCCGTTTCATCACATCCTCCCCAACCGACCCCACCGGACGCCCGATCACCTGGCATTGTACCGTCACCGAGGGGATCCGGTTATATCGCTGCAGGACATTGGTTCCCCCGGAAGGTTTCAACGTGGCAAACTGACTCAACCGGATCTCCTGTCCCTTATTGTTGATGAATGAAAGAGCGGCGATATCCTGGATGCTCTTCCGGTCAAACTGGTCAAGCAACACGTTGATATCGTACTCGTTCTCCCCGTCGCGGAATTTCGCATCGGTGTTTCCCGAAAAGGCGTTCTGAAGGGTCATGCCGACCATGGCGGTCGAGAGGCCAAGATCGGCCATCTTCTGCTTGTCAAGCACGATCTCCACCTCCGGGTTTCCCGGCTCAACCGACAGCTTGACTTCGTAAGCCCCGGGGACTTTCCTCATCTCATTCATCACCTCTTCGGCCCAGTGGTTCAACACATCCTGGTTCGGGCCGCTCAGCACCACCATGATCGGGTCCATATCGGAGGTCCCCATCATCGAGACGATGGTGGAGCGTACCTTGATGCCGGGGATACGGTTCATCAGATCCTTCTTCATCTTCAGGGCAAACCCTTCCGCGGTGATGGCCCGTTTCTCCTTCTCTACCATCTTGATGTGCATCTCCGACTTGTAAGCGGTAAGCCCTCCGCCAAAAAAGCTGGTAGAGGAGCCTACGGTGGTGAAAACGCTGGTCACCTCCGGCTGGCTCATCACATATTCCTCCACGTCGAGGGTGACCTGGTTGGTATGCTCGATGGGGGTGCTTTTTGGCAACTCCATCTCAATGATCACCTCTCCCCGGTCTCCCATACTCACGAACTCACTCCCGATAAACCCTCCGGCTACCAGAAAGATCGAACCAAAAAACAGGATTGTTGCGCCGGTCATAACGATCACCTTGTGCCTCAGCGACCAGGCCATCGCGGAGGCATACCCCTCCGTAAAACTCTTCAATCCCCTCTCAAATCCTCCGATCAGCCGCTCCAGAATTCCGCCTCTGCGGAACCGTTCAAGTTTGGCAATGCGGGAGGCTAACAGAGGCGTTACCGTGAACGACACGAACAGGCTCAGCAGGGTGGCAAAGACGACCACCAGTGCGAACTGCCGCAGCATGTCGGAGATCATGCTGGTGATCACCGCAATGGGCAGAAAAACCACCACATCCACCATGGTGATGGAAACAGCGGTGTAGGAGATCTCGTTTCGTCCGTCGAGCGCAGCCTGCCTCCGGTTTTTTCCCATCTCCAGATGGCGGTAAATATTCTCCAGCACCACGATCGAGTCATCGACCAAGATCCCGATTACCAGGGCGATTGCCACCATAGAGATGATGTTCAGGGAGAAGTCAAAGAGGTACATCGCGGTAAAGACCGAGATCAGCGATGCAGGAATCGCTACCAGTACGATGAATGAGTTACGAAGGCTGTGCAGGAACACCAGCATCACCAGGGCAACCAGGCAAATGGCCAGCAACAGGTCGCGCATCACATGATTAGCAGAAGTGAGAGTGAACTCGGAGGTATCGTTGGCGATAGCGAATTTCAACCCGCTGGCGGCATAGATTTCCTCTGTGAGCATAATGGTCTCTCTTACCTTCCGGCTGATCTCCACTTCATTGCCACCGGGCTGTTTATACACCAGCAGGCCTACCGAATTGACTCCGTCGATCCGGCTGATGGTCGTGGTCTCCTTTTTGGTGTCCTCCACCTCGGCAATGTCGGAAAGCCTCACCGGGCTTCCGTCACGTGTGGTATAGATCACCAGGTTCCGGAGATCCTCGATGGAGGAGAATTTCCCGGCCAGACGGATGATCACCTGCCTTGAGGGATCCTTGATCTTCCCGGTAGGGAATTCCAGGTTCGCCATCCGGATCGCTTCCGTCACCTGGAGGATCGACATGCTGTGTGCTTTCAGCTTTTCGTTGTCGATGTTGACACGTACCTCCCGTTCCTCTCCCCCCAGAAGTTCGACCTGCGATACTCCGTTGACGGTGCTGACCATGGGCTTGATCTTGTTCTTGACCAGGTCATAGAGCTCGGTAGCGGGCAGGTTGGCAGTGATCCCCAGACGCATGATGGGGATATCATCCATGCTGAAATTCATGATGATGGGAGTCCGGGCATCTTCGGGCAGAAGGTATTCGACGTTTCGAACCTTCATCGTGGCATTGTCGGTGGCCTCGGCCATGTCGGCCGAACTTTTGAAGATCAAGACCACAACGGAGTTCCCTTCGTAGGAAGTGCTTTGGATGTTGTCGATGTCCTCCAGCGAACTGACTGCGTCTTCGATCTTCTTGGTCACCGAATTTTCCACCTCCGACGGGCTGGCTCCGGGGTATGGAGTCACGATCACCAGGACAGGCTGTTCAATATCGGGAAAAAGTTCATAGTTGAGCTGAAAGTAGCTGATCAGTCCCAGGAAGGTCAGAACGGCAAAAACAACAACAACCAGGGTAGGACGCTTTATGGAAAGTTGGGTAATATTCATGGCCTTGTGAATTAGTGGTTGGGAGCTGTGGTTTTTTCGGCAGTTGTCTCCGTAACTGAACGATTGACCACCTTCACCGGTGATCCTTTTTCCAGGTTGATCTGACCCGATACAACCACCTCTTCTCCCGGAGTAAGTCCGGAGAGCACCTCGACCAGGTTATCATCAACCTGTCCGATCATCACCTCCCTGAGGAAGGCTGTATCGCCTTGAACGACAAAAACTTTTGGTTCTTTGATACTGCCTGTGAGCGCATTTCGTGGAATCACCAGCGCATCATGTCCATTCACACCCTTGAAAAAAGCCGTTCCGAACATCCCGGCTTTCAGGGTATGGTCTCTGCGGTTCTCCACATCAATCTCGACAGGGAAACGTTTGGCATCATCGGCTTTCACCCCAACTGAAATCACACGACCTTTGTAAGTGATTCCCGGAAATAGGGCAGAGGTGATCTCCACGGCATCTCCCTTATCGATCAAAACCACCTCACTTTCCGACATATTTGCTGCAAAGCGGAGCTTAGTAACATCAACGATCTGGGCTACCGGCGATCCCGGCATAAGGACTGAGCCGACTTCAATGAAGCGACCTGTAATGGTCCCGCAGATAGGAGCCTGGATCGAGGTATAATCAAGCTGCTTCCTAAGGGTCACAATATCGGTTTGTGCCTTGATCAACCCCAGCCGGGCATCTTCCACTTGCTGGGAAGAGATGGCATCGTTTTTCAGCAGAGCCTCATACTTTGCCAGGTCTTTTTCTATTTTTTCAAGGTTGGCTTCTGCCAGTGTAAGCTGGCTTCTGATCATGACGTCGTCAAGCCTGGCCAGCAGTTGGCCTGCCTTTACCTCATCTCCTGTCTCAAAAAAAAGTTGCTCCACCTTTCCCTGGCCTTCCGAGAGGAGCATCAGTTCGTGAACCGGTTCAAAGTTTCCCTGGTAGGAAAAATCACCGTTCAGGGGTTTTATCCTCGCCTGTTCAACAAACACCGGGATGCTGTTCAGGGTTACATCCGGGTTGGCTTTCTCGTCGATTTTCTTCTTGTTATACAGCAGGGTCATCGTGCAGGCCCCTACCAGGACCAGGATCACCGCAGAGATAATGATTAATCGTTTCATCGTTGTTCGCTTTTTCGCTGTTCGTTATTGGCTATTCGCTTTTGGCTATTCGCTTTTCGTCCTTCGATATTCTTGTCCGCTTGTCCGCCTGTTTTCGTATTTCGTATTACTGTATTACTGTATTACCATATTGATGAGGGATCCGCGATGCGCGAGGCACCAACTAGTGTCCCTTTGCTTGCCATGTGTTCAGCAAGGTACCCTTCGCCTGGAGGTAATCGATCTCGGCGATTTTCATCTGGATCAGCGCCGTGGTATGGCCTGTCTGGGCTTGGCTCAGATCTGATTCGGCATTTAACATGTCGGTCAGCGGTATCAATCCTTTCCGGTAGCGATCCTGAGAGACGGCGTATACGCGTTCGGCCAGTTTGACATTCTCGCGCTGCCTGAATTCCGTGGTGATGCTGTTGGAGAGTTTCCGGGCGGCATCTTTGGCCTGAATGCTGAGGATCCTCCGGGTGTCGCCCTCCGTGACCTGAACCTTCTGAAGCTGGACTTTGGTCTGGCTTACCTTGTTCCGTTTCTGCAATCCGTTGAATACCGGAACATTCAACCTCAATCCCACCAGGCTGGTGTTGAACCACCCGGTCGCATCCCCGAAGAGGTAGAAGGTATTGCTCTGGTTGAGGTAGTTGGTACTCGCGATCAGCGTTAGGGAGGGATAGTAGAAAGAGCGGTCCAGTTTCAGGTTGGTCTCCGTGATTTCCTTTTGTTTCTCGATCATCCGGATGTCAATGTGATTGTTCAGTGAACCGGAGGTGTCCACCGCCACCACGTTTATGTCAATCGCCTCGGGAAGGGAGATCTGTTCCTCCTCCGGGATCCCCATGAAATATTTGAGCATGCTGTATTGTTGCTGCAGCAGGGTTTCCAGGTTGTCAATCGCGCTCTGGAGGTTCAGGCGGTTGACGTTGATCCGGTCAACATCCACCCCGGTGATAAGCCCATAAGTATGCTGACTGTGGGCGATAGAGCCCAGCGAATCCAGGTTTTCCATGATCTGCCGCTGGTTCCGGATCTGTTGGCGGGTGATCTGAGCCAGGTAGTAAGCCTTTGCCACTTCAGCCACCAGGTCGGTCTCCACCCGTTCGGTTTCAAGCGTATTTTGTTCCAGGATCCGGTTGGTCAGCCTCAGGCCGATCAGGAAGGCCTGGTTGTAAATGATCTGGCTGGCATCCAGGGAACCGGAGAGGTTGAAGGTGGTTCCGAACTGCACGGGAATCATCTCCCCCGGCCGGCCGAAAAACTCTCCCGGGATCAGCTGGGTGGGAAGGTTCACGTAATCATCCCATCCCCCGTTGAAGTTGATATTGGGCATCCCCTGTCCGATCACTTCGCGACGCTGGTAACGGAGCCTGTCGTGCTCCAGGATGGAAAGTTGCAGCCTTACGCTGTTCTTGACCGACAGATCGAGGCATTCGTCAAGAGAGATCACCCTCGGCTGAGGTGGCGCCTGCTGTGCCAGACCGACCACCGGAGCCAGGAACAGAGCCAGAAGAAACAGGGTGTAAATCATTGCTTTCATTTGAGATAATTTTGGCTATTCGCTATTTGCTGTTGGCTATTCGCTTTTGGCTATTTGCTTTTCGTCATTCGTCTTTCGTCCTTCGTATAACCGTAGTACCGTATTACCGTAATCGAAACCGTCCGCAAAACTATTTCTCCTGTAATAAAAGGGAAAATTAATTCTGGTGAACACCCGAAAAAAGCCGTTGAAGCAAGAATAGAGCAGGTGGATCTTCAGGGGATTGTTTCAGGATCTCTTTCCGTGAAAAGAAGATACAAAAAGAAACTATAAATTTGTGCAGTCCGCTATATAGGGAGGCAATTTATACGATATCAGAGATTTCTGAACACCGGAATATGATAGATTTAATCCAACGTGCAGCCCGTTTTCCGGATCGAACCGCCATCATCAGTGACGGCAGGGGGTATACCTATGCTCAGCTATTATCCGCTTCTGAAGAGGTGGCTCTCCGGTTGATGAACGGCACGGAAAACCTCGACGGAGCCCGGGTTGCCATCCTGATACCCGGAGGCTTCCTTTTCACCACGGTTCTCTGGGGTATCTGGAGAGCCGGCGGGATCGCGGTTCCCATTTACGAGAAACATCCGCTGACTGCCATCTCCTACATCCTCGAAGATGCCGGTGTTTCCGCTGTGGTCTGCGCCAGCGGGTTTGAGCCATTATTGGCCCCCATCTCTGGCCGGAGCCACATCCGTTTTCTTTCAGCGGAAGAGAACGGCTCCCATCAGGGCAACCTGCCGGATATCCGACCGGAGAAGGATGCACTGATCATTTACACCAGCGGGACCATCGGTTCACCCAAGGGGGTTGTCACCACACACAAAAACATCCGGAGTCAGATCACGGCGCTGACCGGTGCCTGGGAGTGGAGCCAGAACGACCATGTGCTCAATGTGCTTCCGCTGCATCATGTTCACGGCCTCATCAACATTCTCTGCTGTGCATTGTGGAGCGGGGCCTGCTGTGAATTCCTGCCGAAATTCAGCCCCGGGGAGGTGTTTGACATCTTCTGCAGGAGGGAGGTCAACGTTTTCATGGCGGTGCCAACCATCTATTTCAAACTGATCGCCCATTACCGTGAGCTCCCTGCAGCGGAGCAACGAACGGTATCGGAGAGCCTCCGCTCTTTCCGGTTGATGGTTTCCGGCTCGGCAGCCCTTCCGGTGAGTGTCCTGGAACAATGGAAAGAGCTGAGCGGGCACATCCTGCTCGAACGCTACGGGATGACCGAAATGGGTATGGCCATCAGCAATCCCTATCACGGTGAACGAAAACCCGGGTTTGTCGGACAACCTTTACCGGGCGTCGGAATCCGGCTGAGAGATGAACACAATGTGCCGGTAGAAGAGGGCATGCCCGGGGAGATCCAGGTCAAAGGGGAGAATGTGTTCAGGGACTACTGGAACAGGCCGGAGGAGACCGCCAGGGCATTCACCCCGGACGGCTGGTTTAAAACAGGCGACATGGCCCTGTTCGAAGAGGGCGCTTATAAAATCATCGGGAGAAGTTCGGTGGATATCATTAAATCAGGCGGATACAAATTATCCGCACTGGAAATCGAGGAGGTGCTGCGAACCCATCCGCAGATCACCGATGGCAGCGTGATCGGAATTCCGGATGATGAATGGGGAGAGCTGATCGTCGCAGGCCTTATCGTGGCATCGAAAGAGTTCAATACCGGGCAGTTGAACGAGTGGCTGTCAAAAAAACTCCCCGCCGAAAAAATTCCCAGAAAATACCTCATCCTGGATGACCTTCCCAGAAATGCCATGGGAAAGGTGATGAAAACCGAACTGAAAAAGATGTTTGTTAAGTAAATTCAATGAAATGATTCGTAATCAATGGTATGTCATTCTTGACTCAAAAGAGGTCAGAAAGAATAAGCCCCTGAAGATCACACGGTTCAATGAACAGTTGTCCTTGTGGAGAGATGAAAACAACCAAGTGTGCTGTATTGCCGACAGGTGTTGTCATCGCGGTGTTTCTTTATCCTGCGGCAGAGTGGTCAACGGGCAGCTGGAATGTCCTTTCCATGGCTTTCTCTATGACAAATCAGGGAGGGTCACGCTGATCCCGGCAAACGGAAAAATCACGCCGGTACCTCAAACAATGCATGTGAAGGCATACCGGACCTATGAGGCCTATGGTTTCATCTGGTTATGGTGGGGGGAGGAGGATAACATGGAACCGAAGCCTTTTTTCTGGGAAGATTTGGCCGGTTTTTCCTACTCCAGTTTCCAGGATCATTGGAATGTTCATTATTCCAGGGCGATTGAAAACCAACTGGATGTGGTGCATCTTCCCTTTGTTCACAGAACCACGATCGGGCGGGGGAACAAGACACTGGTGAATGGTCCGGTGGTTGTCAGGGAGAGGGAGCTGATCACCTTTTATGTCGATAATGTCAGGGATGATGGAAAAACAATCCCGTTGAAACCCAATAAGATCAAAAATTACAAGCAACTTTTTCACCTCCAGTTTCACTTTCCCAACATCTGGCAGAATTTCATCTCTGATAAGATCAGGGCGTTGGCAGCATTTGTCCCGGTCGACGAGGAAAACAGCATCGTGTATATCCGTTATTATCAAAAACTGATCCGCTTCCCCCTGTTGAAGCAGCTGATGAATTACATTGGTATTCTGTCAAGTATTGTAATTCTCCGTCAAGATAAGCGGGTGGTAATTACCCAGCTGCCTAAGAGGAGCAGCTTCAAAATGGATGAACGGCTGATCATGGGCGACAAGCCGATCATTGAATACCGGAAGCACCGTCAGGAGCTGATGGAAGGCAGCTCCGGAGATTAATTCACCAGGACCATCTTGCCGCTTCCGGAAGTCTTTCCCGCCTTCAGCCTGTAGATGTAGATCCCGCTCACCACACGGTTGCCGTGATCATCGGTCCCGTCCCACAGCACGGACCCTGCGCCTGCCGGCTGATCCCGGTCTACCAGCGTTCTGACCTCCCGGCCGAACACATCAAACACGATCAGCGTCACCGGTGATGCTTCGTTCAGTTCATAGTCGATGCGGGTTTGCGCGGTGAAGGGATTGGGATGATTTGAGAGGTGGTTCAGCATGCCTCCCGAGAGATCAGGAATCGCCGTGGTGATGTTCTCAAAGCCAAGGATCTCGACATCGTCGATGTTCCATCCGCAGTACCTCCATCCTCCGTCGGTGGTTCCCATCGTCCAGCGCAGGTATACCTGTTCCTGGTTGGAAGCCACGGCCGAGATATCCAGATCCACCGCCTGCCACGTGCCGCCGGTCATCTCCTGTGTATTGGCCCAAACGGTTTCCCAGTTGGTCCCATCGTTACTGACACGCACATAGGCATGATCGTAGTCGGGCCCTTCTACGCCGAGCCATCTCATGAACTTCAGATGGACCCCGTACAGGTCGGAGCAGTCGATGGCGGTGGAGGTCAGATGCCGCTCCGGCAGGTCGTTCGGATAATCGCCCGCCAGGTTATAGCCATATACATTATCCCCCGTATAGCCGGCAGTGGGATCCGGGTTGCCATACTCACCCCCTAACCCCTGCGGCTGCCCGAAGGCCCATTGACCTTCTGTGCTCCATCCCGGATCGGTGTTGAAGGGCCACTCGTATTTCATCGAGGGGTCTCCTGCCAGCAGGATCACCTCCCGGTAGGTATCGCCTGTGTGATCGGTGGTATTGGTGAACTGAACTCCGCCCAGGGTGGCTCCTTGTTCAAGCAGGTTGGCGTTTTCGTTGATCTCAACGGTGATATCGGCTGTCTCTCCCGGGCCCAGGGTTCCCTCCAGGGTCCCCGTCAGGGTGATCCAGCTGGAGAAGGGGTCAAGGGTAACTTCGTAATCCATAGAGGCAGCCCCTTTGTTCTCGAGGGTATAGATTTTACTTTCAGGGGTAAAGGGTCCTCCGACATCTCCCACCGACTGGAAGCTCTCGCCCGGGGATACATTCATGCCTGTCACGGTGACCAGCCCCTTCACGCAGAAGTTTCCCGTGTGCTGGTATCCTGAAGGGTCATCATAGTTGTAAAAATCGTTCCAAACGCCGCCGGTTTCATAATAGCTCTCCTCTTCGTGTGCGGTAGACTCCACAATGGTCCTGTAACTGGAGCCCAGGAGGACCGGCACGTCGGAGGTTCTGTCGTAGGCATATCCACCGTCGGAAAGGGTCAGGTAGATATAGAAATCATCCCCCTCCGCGACAGTGACGGCATCATCCAGGTCAATGGTGTGAAACCCCAGGTAATCAATGGTGCCGCTTGTGGTGGATAAGGGATTCAGTAATTGCATGCCATCGAACCCGTCATAGATGATCACCGTATAGTCCACGTTATCGGCAGAGGTGAAAAAGCTGACCGCTTTCAGGGTCTGTGCCCCGGTTCCGATAAATCTGTTGAACACCGCTGTACAGCTGTTCAGCACATCGCGTTTCCCGTGATAATCATGGTAATAGATCTTATCGTACTGTTGCGGCTCAACATTCCTGAAGGTGATGGCCCCCATTTCGGGATGGTGACCGCAATGCTTGTCGTAATAGGAGATCCAGAAAAAGCCGCTCAGCCCCCAGCCGGCCCCCCAGCTGTTCTTACACAGCCATGCTCCGGGCAATGGCGCCTGTGTCACCTTGTTGTCGTCCCACCCGATGATGGCAATGGCATGATTCGGGTCCAACGGCGAAATTGGCGGCTGGTAGTGGATATAGTTGTTCATAAAGGCCGCGTCGTAACACATGCAGGTCCCCATCACTCCATTGTCCATGATGCTTTGTTTGACCACATCGATGTTTTCGAGGTTATCCCCCACCGTGAACCAATCGATGTCCCTCGGATAATAGTAGTGGTAGCTGTCCAAACGTCTGGCCGGCGGCGTAGTGTAGGACTGTCCGTCGATGTCACGAACGGCTCCCTCGCCTCTCGAAAGGTAGGCGGAGGTGACCATGTAATCGCCCCCCTGGTGGACCGTCAGCCCGCCTCCTGAAGGAGGATCCGTGTCATCGTTATTGTACTGGTTGAATCCGTTCCACCAGTCCAGGTGATATTCGGCCAGGTTGGGTTCGCCGGTTTCGCCGGCCGCCGTCCATACGCCGGTCATCATGAGGTTCCCCTCAATGGCTGCCATGGCCCCATGGGTCCAGCATGTTCCTCCTTGCTGGCTTTTGACTGACGTGACGTAATTTTCTCCGTTGACATTTCGCAAATCATAGGTTGCCGGAGGATTCTGGGCAAAAAGTGCACTGCTGAACAGCACAAGAAAAGAAAGTAAGAGCGTAGTTCTCATGATGATGAAAATTGATTTTACTAATGCGAAGGTACGAAATTCTGTGGGATTGTGCTTTTTATTCTCCGGATACAAAGTCAGGATCACCATTTACAAATATCTGATTGACATATAGGAAAGTACAGCTTATCTTTGTAAAAAAAACAGCATGAAACGCATTGGCTGGCCGGTCCTGATGGTCATTGCCTTCGGGCTTGCCATTACCGGGTGTAGAAAAAACCTCCAGGAACCGGAGCCGGAACCGGTTGGAATGGAAGATCTGACGATCTCCCCCGGTTTTTCGTGGGAAACCAATCAAAAGGTTGAATTCGTGATCACCTCCGGATTCTCCTCCGTGATCACCATTGCCACTGAAGAGGGAACACAGGTCCTTCACCAGGGCTTTAACAATCATCCGGAGCTGGGATACCGGGCACTGGTCGTCATTCCTTCCTATATCCATCGTGTCCTGGTGAATGGTCAATCCGTGGAGATCACGGGGAGCACTGTTCCCGTCACGTTGACCGGGAGCTGCATGAGCCTTTTGTCTTCTTCCGGCCATAGGCAACTCAAGGACATTCCTCTGGAGGGGCTGGTGGCTGCCTGGCATTTTGATGAAAATTCAGGCACCACAGCCGGTGATGCAATGGGTTCCCACGACGGAACAGTCACCGGGGCGGAATGGGTGCCAGGGATCAGCAACAGCGCACTGGCATTCAACGGGACAAACGGACAGGTTCAAATTCCCAATGGCGGAAATTTCAATCCGACAGGGGAAGAGATCAGTTTCTCCCTTTGGTTCAACCTGCAGGAGGCCGGCAATTATGGCGCGTTCATCTACCAGAATGTCAAATACCTCGTATGGATTGACAACGTGGGCAAAGTATCCTTCGCACTCTATACCCCTACCTGGCATTCCATTTACATTGACTGGGCAAACCGGATCATCGATACGGACTGGCACCATGTAGCGGCAACCTATGACGGAGCCCAGATGAAACTTTACTTAGACGGGACCCTGATGAAGACTGGGGATGTCACCGGACCCTTGCAAACTTCAGTGTTCGATGTCATCATTGGCAACCAGAGCTCTATCAACCATTTCGGTGGCATCATCGATGAAGTGCTGGTATACGACAGGGCATTGACTGCCACGGAGGTGGCCACGATCTATAGCACCACTCCGGATCCGGGGAACGGTTCCGGGGATCTGGTCTCCTCCTGGCATCTGAATGAAAATTCAGGGGCGACTGCCTACGACGGCACCGACGGGAACAACGGGACCATCTCCGGAGCTACCTGGACGCAGGGGATAATGGGAAGCGGCCTTCACTTCGACGGAGCCACCGGCAATGTCAATGTGGCCAATGCCGCCAACCTGAACCCGGTCAGCGGGATCACCATGATGGCCTGGGCCAGGACCGAAGAGAATAAAACATGCAAGGTTTTTCAGAAGGGCGACTGGGACGGTCATGGCATTGGCCAGGGCAACTGGGATGGGTGGCAGGTCTATGTCAGACTCAGTGACAACACATCAAAATCCATTCACTGGGGGGACGGACTGCCTGTGATGGATCAATGGTACCACATTGCCATGACCTATGACGGTACAATCCTGAAGATGTATATCAACGGCCAGCTAAAGAATTCCCTGGCGGCCTCAGGCGTGCTCAAAGTCAATACCCGCACCCTTTCCATCGGATCCGACAATGGCGCACAGAAATTCTTTCACGGGGATATCGATGAGTGCCTCTTTTTCGACAGGGCATTGACCCAGACCGAGATCCAGGCCAATTATACCGAACAGGGGAATTCCCCTGACCAGGATGGGGATGGGGTGGCTGATGAAGAGGATGCCTATCCGGAAGATCCTGCCAGGGCGTTCAACAATTATTATCCCGCTATGGGATTTGGTTCCCTGGCGTTTGAAGACCTCTGGCCCGCTACCGGGGATTATGACTTCAATGACCTGGTAATGGATTACCGGTTTAAAACCGTGACCAACGGAAACAACAAGGTAACGGAGGTCTTCGGGACGTTTGTCGTGCGAGCCATCGGCGCGGGGTTGCACAACGGATTCGGTTTCCAGTTACCCGCATCATCGCTTTCCCAGGAGGAGATTACGGTTACCGGTTATGACCTTCAGGAAGGGTATGTCACGCTGAATGCCAACGGTACCGAGGCTAACCAGGAAAAAATCACGGTCATTCTTTTTGAAGATGCCTACGATGAATTGCTCTCCCCCGGGGGAGGCATCGGTGTCAATGTCGTCCCTGGCGAAACTTACGTAGACCCCGATACAATGGTGATCACCATCGCCTGTACTCCAAATTTGTATTCCCTGGATGACGTCGGACTGGCGGATTTCAATCCTTTCCTGATCGTAAACCAGGACCGGGGCAGGGAAGTACACCTGCCCGACATGCCGCCGACAAGTCTGGCTGACCCCTCCTATTTCGGGACCGACCAGGATGATTCCGACCCGGCTACAGGAAGGTATTACAAGACGGAAAACAACCTTCCCTGGGCGATCAATATTGCCGAAAGCTACGATTATACGATCGAGAACGATCAAATTACCTCTGCATACATTAAATTTGCCCCATGGGCAGAATCATCGGGTTCCCTGTTTCCTGACTGGTACCACGACTTGTCCGGTTACCGCAACGAGACAATGATCTATCAGGTGCCCTGATCGGATCAATCGTTCAGAGCACCCAGGGAATTGCCTCTTTGATCGCCTCCTTTACCGGTGTCTGGGGAAGGTCAAGCGCCTCGATGGCTTTGGCTCCGCTGTAGTAGTTCCCCAGGCAAAGCAGCCGGGCATTGACCTGGTTGAGGGGGGCAGGCTTCCGGGAGATCCGCTCATAAAGTGTCCCGGCAAATCCGGCAAACCGTAGGATCCATCCGGGGATTCTGATAGAAACCGGATGCTTCCCGGTGACCTCATTGAGTTGTGCATAAAATTCCCTGTAGGTGAGGTTTTGATTGGCCAGCAGATAACATTCCCCGGTTCTGCCCATGGTCAGGGCATTGCAGGTGGCCACCGCCGCATCCCTGACATGGATGAAATTCTTCCCTCCCGGAGGAGATACCTGCACCTTCCCGGCTCCCATCTGGATGATCTTCCCGCTGCTGGGCTTACTGTCAAAGGGTCCAATCATAAAGGTTGGATTCACGATGATGGCCGGAAGCTGATGTTTTTCCACCTCTTCGAGCACGATCTGCTGGGCAACGAATTTGCTGATCATATAGCCCGAGCCGATCCGGAATCCGGTAAATTCATTCAGTTCCGTCCCCGGCTGCTCCCGGGTGCCGTTCCCGAAGGCATTGGCGGAGCTGACAAACACCAGCCGTCGGATCCCATGGCGCTTAACCGCACTGATCACATGCCTGGTCCCCGTGACATTCACCGGCTCATACTGCTCATAGCCCGTGGGCCACTGGCTGGTGTTGGCCGCCGAATGGATGACAAAATCACAACCCTGAACCGCCAGGTCAATCGAGTCGGGGTCCAATAGCTCCCCGTTTACCCGTTCAAAGGGCACCCCTTCAATGGCCGAAAGATCGCTGTTTTCCCTCGACAGGATCCTGACCCGGTATTCCCTCCTGATCAGCTCCCTTACGATATTTGCTCCTAAAAGGCCATTGGCGCCGGTGACGAGAACGAGTTCAGGCATTGTTGGTTGTCGGTTGTCGATTGTCGATGTTTGAAGTCATTCTGTTACCAGCCCGTTTGGATGGTGCCATTTTCAATTCCGGTCATGATATTCATGATTTCATTGCTGATGGAATCGGGGATCCGGGATTCGAAATCATGAAAAGGGGCCAGTCCGACTCCTTTGTTCGCAAGATCCCCGTGGATGACCTCTCCTCCGACGAATGTTCCGTTGTTGAATGCCATCAGGATATCATAGACCACCTGCTGCATCTCCTTCATGCAGGAGGTGAGCAGGATATCGCCCACCTCCGGGATGGACAGGTACTGATCCACATCCACGCCGATTCCCCATTTTCCCGACGATTTGACCTGATACAAGGCGCCATTTCCGGCTTTCCCGGCAAAGGCGAACAACACATCAGCGCCGTCAAGCATCAGGCTGTCGGCCAGATGAGCGGCCTGCAGGGTATCGTTGAAATCGGGTGTATTGGCACCCATTACCCCGACATTCAATCCGTAAAGGTTGTTAAAATAGTCGATCCCATGCATATAACTCACAGAGAACTGGTTGATGTTCGGGATGGCCGGTCCGCCTACATAACCGGCCACCGGTTGACCTGGGTCCTTCACAAAGGCCCAGTAGGCAGCCAGGAATCCGCAAGGGAAGGAGGCCTGGTCCACATCAAACACCGCACAGGTGAGGTTGGCAGGCTGCACCTCCGGAAGAACATCCAGCAGCACGAACTGGGCTTCCGGATAAAGCAGGGAGGAGGCCACCATCATATCTGCCGGCAGGTATCCGGCCGAAATAATGATGTCAAACTGGTTCAGTACGAAATAATCGATGATGGACTGAAAATCCGCTTCGGTAGTCCCTATCAGGGCTTCGTAATAGATCGGGATCTCCGCAGTGGCCTGGGCAACTCCTGCCAGGGCCGACTGGTTGAACCCCCGGTCATTGAACCCTGCAGCATCAGCCATGATTCCGACCTTAAAGAGATAGAATGGTCCGGTATTGTCGTTTTTTTTACAGGAACCAAGTGTTAGGCAAAGGATGGAACAGATCAGGATGCTCCGGAAACTGACACGCTTCATGGCTCAATGCGATTTTATCGTTGACCCTGTAAAGATAGTAAAACCAAAAGAATGCTTAGAGTCCCGGTCAGGCTGCCCTTCTGACACCATGGATCTCCTTCTGAACAACCCTCGCCAGGAAAGGTACCAGGAATTCGTCGGGGATGGCCGTCATCAGAAAGCGGTTCAGCTTGTTTGAAAAGCCGGGAACGATGGTCCGTTTCCCCTTTTCCAGTCCGGAGATGGCTCTCCGTGCCAGCTCACGGCCCGACAACAACCCCCTTCTTCCGTTGGCTCCCTGCCGGATGATCCGGATCACGACATCGGGGTTGGTGAGGATCGGTCCGGGATGGAGGACCGCCACCTTCACGGAGGTCTCCTTCAGCTCTTCCCCTAGGCTCCTTGAGAAGTGGGCTACGAATGCCTTCGATGCCGGGTAGACGGTCTTGAAGGGCATAGGGCCAAAGGCTGCCATGCTCGAGACATTGAGGATCCACGACTCCTCATGCCGTTGCAATTCGGAGAGAAGGAGCCGGGTGAGCAACGACAGGGCGGTGATATTCAGCTGGATGATCCGGTTGAGATACTCGGTCGATGATTCCCCGAAGGGAAGTGTTCCGCCGGTTCCGGCGTTGTTGATCAGGAAGTTCACCCGGTATTTCGGAAGAATTTCATGCACCAGCTCGTGGATCTCATCACTGCTGGTAAGATCCCGTTCAAAGAACAACGCGCGGATCCCGAACTGCCTCTCCAGTGACCGGCACAACACATCCATGTTCCTGCCCGGCAACGCTACCAGGATCAGGTTCCGGCCCTGTGCGGCACACTCGATCGCCATCTCCCGCCCCAGCCCGCTGCTGGCTCCGGTGATCAGGGTGAAAAGGGGGGGCGAGGGAAGGACAGGGCTGGATGCAGGATGGGAGATGTCGGATGTTGGATATTGGATAGTGGATTCTGGATGTCGGATTTGAGGTAGAGGGGAAGGGCCTTGGAATGCGGAATTTCTAAGGATCGTGATGGACAGAAAATAGGCTCCGGCTGCCATTGGGATTCCGAGTACAAGGCCTCCCACAAACAGGCTCAGGAAAACCGAGGAATTTCCGAAGAAAACGTCGTACATCGCCTGCAGGGAGAAGGTATCAGGAAAGGTAAAGGAGGCTTCGGCACCCACTAGCATCCGGCCGACGAAAAAAGCCGCACCATAAAACAGCGGAGCGGTCAGTATGTTGATATGATAGACGCCTATGACGGAGGAGGTTCTGTTCCATTTCATCAGGGAGGTGAGGATGAGGGCTACGAACACCTTTGTACCGATGAACGGGGTGGTTCCCAGAAAAACCCCAAGCGCATATCCCAGTGAGATTTTTTTTGGGTTTGCTTTAATCCTGAGAAGTTTTTCCCTAACTCCGGACCATTTTAAACTGAATTTATATGACGCACTGATCATCAATTTTGTTTAATTTTATTATTTATCTATTCTCTTGTCCGCTTGTTGAGGCGAGGCATGCCTCGCCTCTACGGTCCGCTTGTCCACCTCTTCCCTAAAGGCTGTCATGGTTCGTACCATGTTCCCCTGAATGATGGGATCAGTGATCCATTTGGGAAAGGAGGAGGGCTGTGCCGAAAAGATCACATATTCCACGAGGGTTTTCTGTGATGAAACCTGGACCAGCTTCCACGAGCCCTCCATGTGCCCGATCCGGTTCACTCCATCAGTCCGTGCCAGGAAGTCGGGTTCGCCATGAAGGATCACTTCACAATAGTCCACGGAATGCTTATGCAGGGTGTTCCGGATGATACAATCCTGGTCCCGCAAAGGCCAGGGGAGGGAGTACCGGATGTAGGAATGCCAGTGCAGGGAGTCGGCGCCGGCGAGCCTGAAGGTCTTGCTGGTCCCTGTCATCCAGTCGGCATAGCGGGAATCATCGAGCAAAACCTGCAAAGCATAGCCGGCCGGGGCATGGATGGTGAAGGTGACCTTGACCTGGCGGGCCGACCGGCTATCGTCGACCGGGATCCAACGGGTGTAGACACAAATGTCATTCTCCTGCCTGACGAGAGTATAGGCTGTTGTAGCCGCTGAAGTTCCCGGGGAGGAGGTATCATCGCCACCCGGTGTGACTGCCGCCAGGGTTGTGAATCCCCAGCATAGCATCAGCAAAAAGAGGTATCGGTTCATCGTGTTTGGTTTATGGTTTAGCACAGTTTGTTCTGTCAGGAGTCGAAACGGTTTGTATTACAAATGCCTGAGGTTTCCCGAGCCGGAGATGTGGGTATTGATGACCGGGGTGCCCAGGTAGTAGATGTCGCCGCTGCCCGAGATCGTCACGTCAAGGATATCCAGCGCATGAACATACATGTCGCCCGAACCGCTGGTGGTGGTTTCAACCTCCCCGGCCTGCACCTCTCGCATGTCAATATTGCCGCTGCCGCTGATCTTCAGGTCAGTCTTTCCCGTATTACCTCCCATCACCTTGATATTTCCAGAGCCGCTGATGCCGGCATGGAACTGTTCAGCCACCATCATGGAAACGGAAATGTTCCCGCTGCCGCTGATGTTGACAGAGAGAAATGCTCCGGTCCAGGGAGCATCCACATAAATATCTCCCGATCCACTGATATCAATCCTGGTGACTTCCGGAGCCGTAACATAGATCCGGATAGGATCATGGTTTCCAAGGTGAACGCCGGGTTTCATTTTAATCACCAGGTCATTGCCTTCCACCTGGGTGATGATATGGTCGATCACATTTTGCTGTCCCTGGATCTCAAGAGCATAGTTGGTGTCCGGAGAAAAATAGACCGTTGCTGACATGGAGAGGCTGATCCCGGAATATCCGGTTATACCTCTGCTCTCATTCACCGTGTCACCCTTTCCGTTAATTTTTTCACAGGAGGAGAAGGTTATTCCGACGATCAGGGCCATCAAGGCCAGAATGGTTTTTTTTGTTTTCATTTTTAATTTGAATTGATCTGTTGGGTTTATTTATCTAAAGACAATTAAGGAATTGAATACCCCTATCCGGCCTGGGATTATAATCTGATCCCGGCTGTGATTCCCGGGAACATCCTGATATTGATATTGTCGTACGTTTCGTCAAACAGCGAATAGGGGGCAATGTGCGCCGTGACGGGATCACCATACTCATCCGTGATATCGGATACCGTCACGTTCCAGGAGAGCCCGCCGAACAGGGTCAGTGATCCGGAGAGTTTCCAGGAGGCAGCCGCCTGAAGTTTATTGAGCAGGTTCAACCGGTTGGTGAACCATTCACCTTCGTTCATCTGGTAGCAGAGTCCTTCAATAGAGAAATTCCATTTATCAGAAAGTGGGATCATCCCTCCGAGGCCGTACCCCCATCCCCAGATGATCATATTGCTCCGGTAAGCCGCTCCAACGGAGAGAATGTTGTAAAATTTCCGGATGCCGGTCTTGAAGCTGAAGAGCCCGTACATGGTCTCGGAGGCGGCAAACTCCACCCCGATATAGCCGTTCCTGACAAAGCTCAGCACCCCGACCGGAACTCCTTTTTCGAGTGAATCCACATAATTGAAAGGAGCGATCTGGATGCCTTTCAAGTTCCGGGCATAGTTAAAAAGTCCCGAAATCTGAGTCCCTTTAAGATGACCGGTGGTGATATTCGTGGCACCCGCGATCTGGGCACCATTCATGTTACGGCTGTGAACATTACTGAAACCGGCTAATTGCAGTCCCTTGTTGTTCCCAACCGTCACATTGGAGAAACCGGTGATCTGTGTGACGGCGCTCCCATGGGCATAATTGCCGAATCCACTGACCTGAAGACCCCTGGCTGCTCCTGAAGCGATATTGGCGAATCCCGCAAACTGTGTTCCGGTCATGGTGTCGGCCACGATATTGGTGAATCCGGCAAACTGCCAGGCACGGGTTGTTTTAATCCCGATGTTGAAAAGCCCGGAAAACTGGGCGCCATCGGTGGTACCAAGGACCAGGTTGCCAAGTCCGGCGAACTGGGCTCCCTTCAACTCCTCCTTCAGAACGCTCACCAGACCGGTGAATTCAGCCCCCCTTACGCCACCGGCATACCCTGTTAGGATATTGAGGGAGAAGTGATTGATTACGGACCATGAGTCCAGGCCGTTTGTCCCCAGCGGGGTGACGAAACTGACCTGGATCGCACGGTGCTTGAGTTCGGAGGATGCCGTGTCCTGGGCGGCGAGGGTTCCTGTCAGTGCCAGCAGAAGAATCGGTAAAAGGAGTTTTAACTTGTTCATTACCTCGGGAGATTGGTTTGGATTGGCTGTGTTTATAAGGATGACAGCTGTTCAGGGGACTACCCCTATCCGTCACGAAAAAAAAATTTGTGATTAACCTTATACAGATACTAACTTTCCGGCTACATTTACGACCAAAACGCATACACCCATTTTCGGGATCCATGCGGATAACAAATCAGAATCCCTTGTCCGGAGCGATTTCCATGAATTTTTTCAAATTTCCTGACAAACCCCATAAACAGGTCGTAATAACAGATGCCGGTTGGGACCTGTTGCACTTATGCAAAACAGCACTATATTTGTCATAAGAAGCCAAACAGTACATCATGAAAGTGATCCGTCTACTCCTCTCAGTGGGAGTCCTGTTTGCGCTGACACAGTGCAAGAAACCTGAAGAAAAATCCGGAGATCAGATCAAACCGATGACCGAACTGAACGTTCCGTCAACGTTTGACTGGAAAATGGCACACACGGTTAATTTTCACATAACCGGATCTTCCGGCACAGATGTGAAAGTGACCTCCACTGATGGTTCGGTGACCTTCTACAAATGCCGAATCAAGCCGGGTACAACTACCGTTGACATTCCCCTTTCGATCCCGGATGTGGTCAGGGAGGTGTTGGTAAACGGGATCACCGTTCCCCTCACCGGACCCAATGTCCAGGTCACCCTTCCGGCCCTGAAAGGCATTCTCCTGGACAACTACTGCCTCTTTTTTGATCTTTCTGATTATTTGAACCTGGGGGATATCACAGAATTGAACAATGCTTCGGCATTTACCATTGAAGGGTGGGCGGTTCAACCTGATGTGGACCTCCCTGCTACAAAGACACTATTCAATAAAAGCGCTCTTGGATTCAATGATATCCGGGTGTATACCAACGGCGGAACCCTGTACATTCACCTTGGCAACGGATCTGATTCCTATGCCGCCTATGCCAATTATTCCACTGAAATTTTGGATAATAACTGGTATCATTGGGCTGTCGTCTATGACGGGACAGGTGTAACCAACGCCGACAGGTTGAAGCTCTACCTGAACGGCAACAGTACCGAGAAAGTCCTGGCATTTACAGGTACCATACCCGCTGTGACATCATCTGCCCTTGATGGCGAAGATGCTTTTCTATCCTATCCCTGGGAACCCTGGGCGGGCTATATGGATGAGGTGCGAATCTGGTCGGTTGCACGTACCGGCGCTGAGATCGCCACCACTTACAATAAACTCATCGCCGGTTCAACCGCCAACCTATTGGCATGCTGGCGTATGGACGAGGCAACAGGAACCACGGCATACGACGAAACCAGTCATAATTACGACGCCTACATCCACATATGCATGTGGATCGAATATGTCAACGTGTGGGACAGCGACGGGGACGGCGTGACCGACATGAACGACGACTATGTCTTTGATGCCTCCCGGGCATACAACAATTTCCAGCCTGCAGATGATTACGGAACCCTGGTGTTTGAAGACATCTGGCCGAACTATGGCGACTACGACTTCAACGACCTGGTGCTGGGATACCGGTTCATGACAGTGACCAATGCTTCCAACGAAGTGGTTGAGATCTATGCCACCTTCATCGCCCGGGCCAACGGGGCTGCCCTGCACAATGGGTTCGGGTTTGAGTTGCCGGATGCGGATGAAGGGATCCTGACCAACGTGGAGGTGACCGGGTACTCTCACACGCAAGGCATCATCACCATCGACGGAACAACCCACCTGGAAACAGGTCAGACCAACCCGGTGGTGATCGCATTCGACGATACCTATGACCTGATGCCGGGGATCTACAACACCATCACCGGAGGCTCCTCAGCCAGCGAGGATTCGGTGGTTATCCACATCGAGGTGACCGGGGGCGGTCCCTTTACAGCAGCAGATTTCTCGCTCACCACCTGGAACCCGTTCCTGTTCATTGAACAGACCCGTGGCCGCGAACTGCACCTGCTGGATTACACCCCCACGGGCCTGATGAACACCGACTATTTCGGGACCGGGGATGACGCCAGCGTGCCGGCAACGGATGACTACTACAAGTCAGCCAACCTGCTGCCATGGGCGCTTGACTTCCCGTTCTCCTTCTCGTGGGCCACCGAATTTAATGCGATCAATACGGCCTACCTCCATTTCACTGAGTGGGCCGAATCGGGCGGCGTGAGTTACCCCGACTGGTATATCAACACCGACGCCGGATACCGGAATGAGACCAATATTTACACACCTTAACGGTTCGTTTCAGAACCTGATCCCTACCGTTCCGCCGATCCACATCTGGATCCGCTGGTAACCCTTCACCTGGTCAAAGAAGGTATACGGGGCGATTCCGTCGGGCTTAAAGGTTCGCGTTTCATCGAATGCATATAAGTTATAGGTGGGGCCACCGAATAGGGCCAGGTGTTTTTTGAATCGGTATTCGAGAGCGGGCAGCAGTTTGGTCAGGGTTCCGTGAAGCGCCAGGCTCGGGGTGGTGGAGAAGACCAGGCCCGAGATGATGCTGATATCCATGGAGAGGGCCGGGCTGAAGATGAAACAGGTTCCGATACCATACATATAGTTGATCATCCATGAATTTCCGACCCCAACCTGGTAGATATTGTAAAACCGGTTGGTACCCGATTTGAACGCAACATTCCCGTAAAACACCTCATCGGCGTAGAATTCGAACCGGTGCAGCCCTCCTTTATGCACGTAACTGAAAAAGCCGACCGGCACCCCTGTCTCGATCTCTTTCGAGATGTTGACGGCCCCAAGTTGAAGCCCTGCTACCGATCGGGCATAGTTGACAAGCCCGCCGATCTGAAGTCCTGTAACATTGCCCTTGGCGATGTTCACGAGGCCGGACAGCTGGATTCCGTAGACATGTCTTCCGTAATTGACCAGACCGCCGACCTGGGCCTGGCTCACATCCTTGAACGCGATGTTGGCCAACCCGCTAACCTGCCATCCATCGGCATGGCCTGTGGTGATATTGGTCAATCCGCCCAACTGAAGACCCTGCATTTTCCCTTCAAGGTAATTGCACAATCCTGCGATCTGGGTTCCGGTCAGCGTATCCCGTTGATAGTTCATCAGACCCGATAGCTGGAGCCCCTTGAAATGGCCGAGGTTCACATTGAACAATCCACCAACCTGAACACCCAGTGTATTTTTGCCCACAATGTTTGCCAGGCCTCCTATCTGGAGCCCACGCACATCCCGCCGTACGATATTGACCAGTCCTCCCAGTTCAAACCCGTTCACGCCACCGGAATAGCCGGCCAGGAGATTGAATGAGATCGCGCTGGTATAGGATCCCTTGTTCATCCAGTTAGTGCCCACATAGGGGATCAGCGAGATCTGGAACGCCCTTGTCCCGTATACCTGAAGGTTTTCCGAGGTGACCAGGGCTTTTCTCGGGACCAGCAGGTTCACCAGGGCCATGCTGTCGATGAGGTTTACCTGCAACGCCGCCGGGCGGGATGAAATGTGGAAAAGACTCCCGTACAGAGGATGCAGGGTGACATTGAGGGAGTAGTCCCTGACCGGGCGGATAAACACCACCGTATCAGCATAACCTGCCTTGGCAAAATAGAGGCCCTGGATATCCGGCCCCGCCGGAAGAGGAAATGAATAATGGCCGCGAATGTCGCTCAGGATCGCCTTTCTCCTTGAAACCTCATACACCGTTGCGTCTTTCAGTTGATGCCCCGTCAGGCCATCCTCAATATATCCCTGGATCAGGTATTCGGTTTTTTGTCCTGATACGCCTTGCGTTTCCCGGTGTGACGACTGGATCAGGATCACATGGTTCCCCACCTCCTTGTTCCGGATATTCTCCCCAAGCAGGTGTTCCAGCACCGATCCCACCTTTTCGTTGTTCACGTCGATGGAGACGAGGCTATCGCCGTTGATCAGATCCGCATTGTAGGAAAAACTGAAGTTCCCGATCCGGGAGATCTCATCCAGGGCATCATAGAGGGGGATGGAGCTATAGGAGAGTGTGATCTTGGTGGAGAGGTGGCTTCTCTGGCCAACGGCCTGGAGGCCCAGCAACGCAGCCACCGTGAGGAAGCCGATGCGCTTAGTTAATTGTTTCACCACATCCATTGCCACTCAGCCGATAAATCCCGTTGCTCGTGTCAAGCGTCATGCCGAAGGTGTCGGAAATCACCTGAAGGATCAGTTCGATCGGTTCCCCGGTGAAGCTGGCCGTCAGCCGGCAGGAGGAAATCCCCTCTCCGGAGAGTTGGATCGCCACATGGTAATTTTTAGAGAGAATCTCCACCACCTCAGATAATTGTATTTGTCTGAATTCCAGTGTTCCGTTCATCCAGAACAGATCATCAGGCCCCTGTTCGGGATCCACTGCCGGTTGCTCCGAATCAACTGCGAGCGCTCCTTTCATTCCGGCGGTAAGGGTGACGGATGCCGAATCCCCTGTTTGCTGATGGATGCGGAACAGTTTCACCTCCCCGGTGCTCACCGTCACCTCGACCCCCTCGTCAGGATAGGCTTTCACATCGAAGGAGGTCCCCGTTACCCGGATTCCCGCTTTTCCGGCCTGCACAACAAATGGGTTAGCAGGATCGGGGGTCACCTGAAAGAAGGCTTCCCCCAGCAGGGTGACTTCCCTCTTTCCGGAGGTGAATTGGCCGGGATAGACCAGGCTGGAATTCCGGTTGAGCGTCACCACGGAACCATCAGGCAGGGTATCGGTGACCACCTCCTCCATACTGGCAAATACCTTGAATTCCTCTTCCGGAGAGAACAGGCCAAACCACCAGAAACCCAATGCGAGCATGAGAACGGCCGCGATCCCCGCCACCCAGCTCAGGGTGCGCATCCGCAGAATCCTGCCTCCGTTTCCGGAAGCTGTGTCATCCAGGGCTTCAATCCGCTTATCGAAACGTTTCCAGGCCGCTGCCGTATCCACCGCCACAGGCGGCGGGACAAGCTTGCCCGTCTCCAGCCACAATACCTCCAGCCGCTCCAGCTTTTTCCGGTTGGCTTCACTTTTATTCAACCACTCCCCTATCTTCCTCTGATCTACCGGATCAGCCTTCCCGAGCAGGTATTGTAAAAGTAATTGTTCCTCAATATGATCGTTTTGGTTCATCTGATGACATTAAAAAGACAACTCTCCATGCCCATACCCCTATCAGGTTTCAATTTTCCATGAAATAAAACAGCCATAAAAAAAGTGGCAGGTATTCAGCCAGCTCTTCACGCAAAAACCTCAGTGCACTGCCCATCTGGTTTTCGACCGTTTTAACTGAAATTCCCATCTTTTCTGCGATCTCACGATAGGTCAAGCCATCATACCGGCTCAGGATGAATACTCTCCGGCGTTCCAGCGGCAGCCGGTCGATCGCTTCGCGGATTTTTATCTCCAGCTCCGTAACCATCATCTCCTCTTCGTGAGAACGCTGAAGCGTTGAATCCTCCCTCTCCTTATATGATTTGTATTCCTCCCGGATAGTGATATGCTTCATCAGGTTGAGGCATCCGTTGCGTACAGCCCTGAAAAGGTAACTCCTCACCGATGAGGTGATCACCAAACGTTCGCGATGGACCCAGATCTTGAACATCACCTCCTGAACCACCTCTTCGGATGCATCCAGATCATTCAGAAATCCGTTGGCATAAGAGCAGAGAGAGCTGTAGAAGGTGTTGAACAACACTTCAAACTCTCCTTTCGATCTGATTTGATGGGTTTTATGTTCCGTTACATCGTGCTCCAAAGGAATTGTATCTGAGTTTTGGCAAAGATACAAGAGTTCCAGATAAAGTGGGGTACTGATATACTTTTCACATTTCTTTGTCCGTTTATCCGATTGTTTGTATTTTTACATCTACATTTGTTCATATGATATATGCGCTTTGTAAAACATCGTTTTTACTTACTTGTGAATTAACTAACAGATTAAAAATGAGGAAAATAATTGCTTTCTGTTAATCTATTCACTATTTTTGAATGGAATATGGACTTAATTCATTTCACATAATAATCATTAAAATTTTGCATTATGAGCTCACTTAAAAAGAAATTTGCTGAAAAAGCAGTGCCTGTGGCCACAGAGGTAAAGACATTGCTGAAGGAGCATGGAGAAACGGAGATAGGGAAAGTCACTATCGAATCGATGATCAGCGGGATGAAAGGACTGCCTGTCCTGCTCACCCTTACCTCGAAGCTTGACCCTCAGGAGGGAATCCGTTTCAGGGGCTATTCCATCCCCGAACTCCAGGAAAAACTTCCCAAACTCAGTGCCGATGATGAACCGTTGCCCGAAGGGTTGTTTTACCTGATGATGGTGGATGAGCTTCCCACGATGGAGGATGTCAAGGAGCTGGAGGCGGATTGGAAGAAGCGTGCCGTGCTTCCCGATTATGTCAAGAAAATCCTAGACGCCACCCCTCCCGACACTGCTCCCATGGCAGATTTCGCTATCGGGATCATCGCCCTTTCCAACGACTCTGAATTCGTTAAGGCTTACAACGCCGGAGCCGGAAAGAAAGACTACTGGGATTCAACCTACGAGGATGTGATGAACTTCCTGGCCAGGTTGCCTCTGATTGCCGCGTACATTTACCGGAAGCATTATCATAAAGGAAACCATATTCCGGCCGATCCCAACCTTGACTGGTCTGCCAACCTGGCGCACATGATGGGCTTCGACGATCCCGAGATCTATAAACTTTTCAGGTTGTACCTCACCATTCATGCCGACCACGAAGGCGGAAACGTTTCGGCACATGCCACACACCTGGTCGGATCAGCCCTGAGCAACTCCTTCTACGCCTATGCAGCCGGTATGCTTGGCCTCGCCGGCCCCCTTCATGGCTATGCGAACCAGGAGGTGGTCGCCTGGATCCGCGACATGATCAAAGAGATCGGAACAGAAACACCGACCAAAGATCAGATCCAGAAATTCTGCGAAGACACCCTTTCGGCCGGACGGGTCATTCCGGGTTACGGGCACGCCGTTCTGAGGAAGACCGACCCCCGTTACATGGCGCAGCGTGAGTTTGCTTCCAAATACTGCAAGGGGGATTCCTTCATTCAGATTGTCGACGACCTGTATGAGGTGGTGCCTCCGATCCTTGGATCCATCGGAAAGATCAAAAACCCATGGCCAAATGTGGATGCTTACTCCGGCTCCCTGTTGCAGCACTACAACATCAATGAGGCTCCCTTCTACACCGTACTCTTCGGTGTTTCCAGGGCACTCGGCGTGTTGGCCTCCCTGCTTTGGGACCGTGCCATCGGGCTGAACATCGAACGACCCTCATCGTTCACTCTCGAAGGATACAAGAAAAAAATCGGGATCTAATCATTAACGATAAAAACAGATAACATATGAAAGTAACAGTAGTAGGCGCAGGGCTGGTTGGTGCCACCTGCGCCGATGCGATCGCGCATAAAGACATCGTCAATGAAGTGGTGCTGATCGATGTCAAAGAGAACCTGGCCGAAGGGAAGGCACTGGATATGTGGCAGATGTCCCCGGTGGAACAGTTCGATACCAGAGTTGTTGGATATACCAATGATTACAGCAAGACGGCCGGTTCAGAAGTGGTGGTGCTCACCGCCGGTGTTCCCAGAAAACCCGGAATGTCGCGCGACGATCTGATCTCCATCAATGCCGGCATCGTACAGACCTGCACGGAGAATATCATGAAGTACTCTCCTGATACCATCCTGATCGTGGTCTCCAATCCACTGGATGTCATGACCTATTGTGCCTATCTGACGGCAAAGGTGGATTCTTCAAAAGTGTTCGGAATGGCAGGAATCCTGGATACGGCCCGCTATGGGGCCTTCCTGGCTGAAGCCCTCGACTGCTCCCCAAAGGATATCCAGTCCATCCTGATGGGAGGCCATGGCCCGACCATGGTCCCGCTGCCACGGTATACAACCGTAGGCGGGATTCCCGTGACGGAGCTGATCGAGAAGGATAAGCTGGATGCCATCGTTACCCGGACCAGAAATGGCGGAACGGAAATTGTCAACCTGCTGGGCACTTCAGCCTGGTATGCTCCCGGCGTAGCAGCCGCACAGATAGTGGAAGCGATTGTGAAAGACCAGAAGAGGATCTTCCCCTGCTGTGTATGGCTCGAAGGACAATATGGCCTGAAAGACATCTATCTGGGCGCTCCCGTTAAACTCGGCAAAAACGGGATCGAAAAGATCATTGAACTGAAACTGAACGAAGAGGAAATGGGCCTGGTTCACGCCTCGGCCAGTGCCGTTCGTGAAGTGATGGATGTCCTCGATAAAATGAACGCTGCTAAATAAAGCAGTCCCTTTTTCTCTGAACCCACCAGGAGGTTGTTCCCATCAGGGACCAGCCTCCTTTTTTTATTCGTTTCCTGAACAGATTCATGCTCCGGCTGTTAATTTTCGATGAACAGACTGTATAACTCGATGAACACTTAATCTTTTAGTTGCATAACTATATTTTTAGTTATATATTTGTCAGCATCTATCTCAAACCTAAAAACCAACCACTCATGGCAAAACGAAGGGAAAATCATTCGGACGAGACAGTCAGAGAACTTACCCGGGCCGAGGAGGAGGTCATGCAGATCCTCTGGGAACTGGGAGAAGGAGTCGTACACGATTTCCTGGAACGGTTCCCGGAGCCTAAACCTGCGTACAATACGGTGTCGACCATCATCCGCATCCTGGAACAGAAAGGGTTTATCGAACATAAAGCCTATGGCAGGACACATGTATACTTTCCCGTCATCTCCAAAAAAGAATATACGAAATCCTATTTCCGGAACATGGTTACAAACTACTTTGGAAATTCCTATCGCTCATTGGCCTCTTTCTTCACCAAAGAGGAGAACCTGAGCCTGGAAGAACTGGAAGCGATCCGGAAACTGATCAACGAACAAATTGATAAACAAACATCCGGAAGCCATGACCCACTTGGTTAATTACCTGATCCAGTCGTCGGTCTGCCTGTCGGCGTTGTACCTGATCTATCTGCTCCTCCTGAGAAAAGACACGTTCTTTATGGTCAACCGGATTTACCTCATCCTGGTGTTGCTCTTCTCTATGGTCCTTCCCCTGATCCCTATCCGCCTGCAAACCCCTGCCATGATGACATCGATGATGGTCTTTCTGGACCCCGTGCTGATCACCCCTGAAAAAGTGGATTCGTTAACCACCTTTCATCTCAACTGGCTGGAAACGGCCGGGATCATTTATCTTGCAGGAGTGATCATCTTCAGCCTCCGGTTTTTCATCCAGATCATACAACTTCAGGTTGTTATCCGCAGGAACGGGATCATCCGGCGAGACCGGGTAAAATTTGTCTTCCTTGATAAAGGGTTGGCCCCTTTTTCCTTCTTTAACCTGATCTTTATACGAAAAGAGCCTGATACTGAACACATGGGTGCCATCCTGCAACACGAACTGGTACATGTTCGCCAATGGCATTCGATTGATCTGATCCTGGTGGAACTTCTCACCATTATCCAGTGGTTCAATCCTTTCGCCTGGCTGTTCCAACGGTCGGTCAGGAGTCTGCATGAGTTTTTAGCTGACGAGGGTGTGATCAGGGAAGGAATCCGGCAGGCCGATTACCAGCAATTGATATTCAATTATACACTGGGCAGACCCATTAACAATCTGACCACCAATTTCAATGTTTCACTTATCCAAAAACGAATCATTATGATGACCAAATCAAGATCCAGGGCCATTGCCCGGATGAAGTACCTCCTGGCCATTCCTGTCATGGCCCTTTCCATGTTCTTTCTTTCCACTGCATCGGCCATTTACGTGACCGATCCGGGTGTAATGCAATCCAATACACCGGAAACCATTCTGGCTGCAGGAACCACTTCTCTCCCCATGCCCACGCAGGGGGATGATTCCATTTACCAAAAGGTTGAAAAGAGTCCTGAATTTCCGGGTGGAGACCAGGCTTTCTATGAATATCTGGGTAAAAGCATCCATTACCCTGATAAAGCCAAGAAAGACAAAGTGATGGGAACCGTCTTCGTCAGTTATATTATCGAAAAGAACGGAGCCATCACCAATGTAAAAGTCCTCAAAGGGATCGGATCGGGGTGCGATGAAGAGGCTGTCAGGGTCATCAGTCAGATGGCTCCCTGGAAGCCCGGCCAGAACAAAGGCAAACCGGTGAGGGTGCAATACACCCTGCCCATCAAATTCACACTGGATAACTCCAAAGAGAAAGAAAAGGAGGAGCAGTACAAGCAACAGCAGGAACAGGACCAGCAAAAGAAAGAGGCCCAGCTGAAAAAAGAGGAGCAGTATCAAAAACAACTGCAAATCCAGATGAAGGAAAAGGAAGAACAAAGCCAGCAAGAGGAAAAGAAAAAGTGACCGGGATCGGGAATCCGCGCCTTGCCTGGCTAATCAATCAATTGCAAAAAGGGCGGGAGGAATTGCTTGATGTGCGTCTCCATCGGCATGTGTCCCGCCCCTTTTATTTTGACCAAACCGAAAATCGGGAAGGCTCCAAAATAGATCCGGGCCGACCTCAGGGGGATCCATTTGTCGCGTGTGCCCCAGATGGCATATACCGGAACGGTTGACAATTCCCTGGCATCCAGATCTTCCCTTTCCCTGTTGTTGACATAGATATTGATCAATGCCTCCGCTGATCCCTCCTGCTCAAGCGGTTTGAAATACCCCATCACCTCTGTTGAATCGGGGATCCTCCCATAGCCGCTTTTCAGCAGCTTATAAAATCGCTTGTACGTGATGATGTTTTTGTCGGCATAGGATACAAGGATCTTTTTCACCTGTTTTTGGCGAACCATAAAAAGAAAGGTATTGCCCACGTTGTTGGTCTTCCTGAAAAGTGTACCGGCAATCAGGATCAGGCAATCGGTCTGTCCAGGCCTGAGGATCGCCATGGCCTCAGCAGCCCCCCCTCCCATCGAATGACCGACTATGATCCACCCGGTGGAATCCTTCGCGTCGATATGGTCGAGGAGCTTCCAGAGAAACCTACCCCGGTGACTGTTCGAGTGGTTGAAATCAAGGCTTCTTGAACTGTATCCCGCCCCCGGGATATCGACTGCTATCACTTTATATCCAAGGGCCTCGAGGGTGTCATAAAGATTACGGAAGCAAAAGGTCGATCCGGCATAACCATGAATAAAGAGGATTTTCCCCTTAGGGTGTTCGAGGTTCCCATTCCAGACCCTGTAATGAACGGAAAATCCCTCGATGGTATCAAACCGGGAGTTCTCGAAAGGTTTTTCTCCGCTTTGTGCCATAGAGGATGCAGAGAGAAATGTAAAAAGCAGGAGGTGGATGAAGTTTCGGTGAAACAGGGGAAGAGGCATATTTTCACTATTTTTGTCCTGCAAAAGTGTCAATTATTTCTCACATGAAAGCGAAAAACCTCAGTCAGGTATTCAACTACATCATCCTGATCATCGTGGCGACCATCCTCGGGATCCTTTCCCGAAAATACGGTTCACTCCTTCCCGACTTGGTGGGCCGTTACGCCGGAGACACCCTGTGGGCCGTGGCACTCTATTTCGTGATCGCCATCTTCTCCCTGAAACGTACCTTCAGCTTCCGGTTTGTCCTGACCCTGATCCTCGCAGCCCTGACTGAGTTCTCCCAACTCTACCACGCACCCTGGATTGACGGGATCAGGCAAACCACCGTGGGGGCACTTGTACTCGGCAATACCTTTATCTGGACCGACTTTCTGTGTTACCTCGCCGGGGCCGTGCTGGCTGTGGTGATCGACTATGCTTTCATTAAAACAAGAACATAAACCGGATAGTTAAAATCATCAATCAAAATGGGTTCTTCTCGTTCATCCTATTATTTGCCTCTTCTCCTTGCCGTGGTGTTGTCGGTGGGAATCATACTGGGTCTTGTCATCGGCAGGTTTACCGGAGGCGTTACCCCCTCCCTTTCGGGGAAGCCCGACAAGGTGGAAAATGCGATTCAGTATATCGAAGAAAATTATGTAGATACCATCAGCAGGAACACCCTGGAGGAGAAATCCGTCACCGGGTTGATGGAAAAGCTGGATCCCCACTCCATGTACATTCCGGCCAGTGAGTTTCACGCTGTCACCGATCCGCTGCTGGGGAGTTTCGAAGGGATTGGGGTCTCTTTCAGGATGGAAGGGGATACGATAACCGTCATCAATCCCATCGCTGGAGGACCGTCGGAACAGGTAGGGGTGAAGGCCGGGGACCGGATCGTGAAGGTCAACGGGGAGAACGTGGCCGGCAAGAAACTCACCACCACGGATGTCATGCGATTGCTGAAAGGACCAAGCGGGACGACCGTCGACATCTCTGTGTTCAGGAGAGGGACTCCCAAACTGATTGAATTCACCATTGTGCGGGATGTCATCCCGACCTACAGTCTCGATATCGCCTACATGATATCGACGGGCATCGGATACATCCGGCTGAACAACTTCTCTGCCACTACATCCGATGAGTTTCACATGGCTTTGTCGGAGCTGGTTGATGCCGGAATGGACAAACTGATCCTCGACCTTCAGGGGAATACGGGAGGATACCTGCAAGCAGCGGTGAATGTGTCGAACGAGTTATTGAAGAAAGGGGATCTCATTGTCTACACCAGCGGGATCCATCACCCGAAAGAGATGTACTATGCCGATGGAAGCGGCCTGTTCAAAACAGGGGAACTGGTTGTACTGATCGATGAATGGTCGGCCTCCGCCGCTGAGATCGTGGCCGGCGCTGTCCAGGATAACGACCGGGGCACCATCATCGGCCGGCGTTCGTTTGGGAAGGGGCTGGTTCAGGAGCAGCTGAACCTGAAGGATGGTTCGGCGATACGGCTGACCGTTGCCAGGTATTACACCCCAACCGGAAGGTGCATCCAGAAACCCTATGAGAATGAAAGCATGGAAGATTATTACATGGATTACATGCACCGGGTGGCAAACGGTGAACTCGAAAATGCCGACAGCATAAAGCTTGCGGATTCACTGAAATATACGACACCCGGGGGGAAAGTGGTCTACGGCGGTGGAGGGATCATTCCCGATGTGTTCGTCCCCATGGAGCGAAATGAAGATCTTGCCTATTATACCCAACTCATCAACAAGGGTCTTCTTTACCGCTTTGCCTTCGATTACACCGACCGCCACCGGAAAGAGTTAAGCCGTTTCAAGACATTTACCGAGTTTGACCAGCAATTTATTGTCTCCGATAGGATGTTTCGCGATATGATCGCGTTTGCAGACAGCCTTGGGGTGAAACACGGGAGCGGGGATCTTCGGCTGGCCGATGATCGGGCCAGAGTGATGCTGAAGGCTTATATCGGCCGGAACATCCTGGATAATGAAGGGTTTTTCCCCTTGCTCAACTCCATTGACCCTGTATTTCAAAAAGGCAAGGAGATCCTGAAAGAAAATAATTAGTTTATAATTATTCTAAATAGTAAAAATTGACGTATCTTTGCCTTGTTAACATTCAATATTAAAACATACTATCATGGTACATGAACTGCCTAAATTGCCTTACGCAATGGAAGCGCTGGAGCCATATATCTCAAAGCGCACGCTTGAATTTCACTATGGCAAGCATCACCAGGCCTATGTGAATAACCTGAATAAACTGATCCCAGGTACTGAATTCGAAAATAAATCCCTTGAGGAGATCATCCGTTCCGCTTCCGGCGGCATCTTCAACAACGGGGCCCAGGTATGGAACCATACCTTTTACTGGCACTGCATGAAGCCGCAGGGAGGAGGGGAACCTTCGGGTGAACTGTTTGATCTGCTGACCAAATCCTTTGGTTCCATTTCCGAATTCAAGGAGAAGTTCTCCGGTGCTGCCGCTACCCTCTTTGGTTCAGGCTGGGCCTGGCTGGTGAAAAAACCGGATGGCACCCTGGAGATCACGCAGGAGAGCAATGCCGGGAATCCCCTTCGTGCCGGGATCAAGCCCCTGCTGACCTGTGATGTCTGGGAACATGCCTATTACCTGGATAAAATGAACGCCCGCCCCGATTACATTGCCGACTTCTGGAAGCTGGTGGATTGGGATGCGGTTGCCGGGCGCCTGTAATTTGTTTTAACGACCCTTTATGGGAACAGGGTTTCTAATGAATACCGGAAAAGCACCTAATT
>Ga0172367_10001319_pt1 | contig 36486 bp, 30 predicted proteins | sample Lak10m_FD_114542 | JGI IMG/M metagenome (GOLD analysis project Ga0172367, IMG submission 114542) | Freshwater microbial communities from Kabuno Bay, South-Kivu, Congo - kab_022012_10m | ecosystem: Environmental > Aquatic > Freshwater > Lake | place: Democratic Republic of the Congo: South-Kivu... | reverse complement strand
GTTCTCGCCGTTGGCGGGGTCGCGGGTGAACGCCACGCCGGTGGCGCAGTCGTCGCCCATGTTGCCGTACACCATCGCCTGCACGTTGACGGCGGTGCCCCACTCGTGCGGGATCTTGTACTTGTTGCGGTAGACGATGGCGCGGTCGTTGTTCCAGCTGCCGAACACCGCGGCAACGGCGCCCTCGAGCTGCTTCATCGGGTCATCCGGGAACTGCTTGCCCGTCCAGCGCTTCACCAGGTCCTTGTAGCGCTTGACCAGCTCGCGCAGCTGCTCCTCGGAGAGCTGCGTGTCCTCGGTCACGCCCGCCTCGCGCTTCAGGCCGTCCATCACCTCCTCGAACGGCTCGTGGTCGTTCTCGTGCTTCTTCTGCACGCCCATCACCACGTCGCCGTACATCTGCACGAAGCGGCGGTAGCAGTCCCACGCGAAGCGGCCGTTGGAGGTGGCCTTCTTCAGGGCCTCGACCGTGACGTCGTTGAGGCCGAGGTTGAGGATGGTGTCCATCATGCCCGGCATCGAGTCGCGGGCGCCCGAGCGCACCGAGACGAGCAGCGGGTCCTTGCGGTCGCCGAACCGCTTGCCGACCTCCTTCTCCATGCGGCGCAGCCCGTCCTTCACCTGCTTGTGCAGCTTGTCGGGGAACTTGCGGCCGTTGTCGTAGTACCAGGTGCAGACCTCGGTGGTGACGGTGAAGCCCGGCGGGACCGGCAGCCCCATGCGCGCCATCGCGGCGAGGTTGGCGCCCTTGCCGCCGAGCAGCGCCTTCTGCGTGGCATCGCCGTCGGTGCGGCGGCCGAACGAATAGACCATCTGCCGGGGGGCGGCGGAACCCTTGCCGCCGGAGGACTTGGAACCGCGCTTCTTGCCGTGCTTGGCCATGTGTGGTCAGTCTGCGTGAGCTCCGGAAGGCGGGCCGACGCGGCCGCACCGACCGGGGAATTGCGTGAATCCGCGGGGAAACCGCGGATCGACCATCGTAGCGCATCACCCTACGATCCGGCTGCCGTGCGTTGCCGCGGCCCCAGCGCATGCAGCACCACGGCCGGAAACCATCGCCTCAGGAAGCCCTCGCGGCATGGCCTGACGGGATGCCGCTCGCGGCGCTCCTCACCGGCGCCCCGCACGAGCGCTGGGGACGGTGGAGCATGCTGTCGGCGCCGTCGCGAACCGTGAGCGCATGGACGCATCACGAGGCGCTCGACGCGCTCGAGGAGGCGTCGCGCGACGGCGGCACGTGGGCCGTGTCGCTCGCGTACGAGCTCGGCGGCGCGTTCGAGCCGCGCGCGCTGCCAGCCGGGCGCATGCCGCCCGACGGATGGCCGCTGGTGACGCTCGCGCGCTGCGACGACCGCGCGGAGCACGACCATGCGACGGGTGATTGGACGTTCGCGGGGAGCGGCGCGGAGCTCCTCGCGGAGTGTGCGGCGCGCATCGCCCGGGGGGACCCGCGCGCGGGCGCCTGCATCGAGGGGCTGGAGCCGGACATCGGGCGCGCGGAGTTCGAGCGCATGGTCTCGCGGGCGGTCGACTACGTGCTCGCGGGCGACATCTTCCAGGCCAACGTCGCGCAGCGTTTCTCCGCGCGCTGGCACGGGTCGCCGCGCGCCGTGCTCCATGCGGCGATGGGCGCGGCGCGCCCCCGCTACGGCGCCTACCTCGAGGATGGCCCGCGCGCGCTGGTGAGCATGAGCCCCGAGCTCTACCTCGAGGTCGACCGCGCCGCCGGCACCGCTGTCTCGCGGCCCATCAAGGGAACGCGCGCCGCGCACGAGGACCCCGCGGCGCTGCTGGCAAGCGACAAGGACGCGGCGGAGCTCCACATGATCGTCGACCTCGTGCGCAACGACCTCGGGCGCGTCGCCGTGCCCGGCGGCGTGGAGGTGCGCACGAAGCGTGCCGTCGAGAGCCACGAGACCGTGCATCACTGCGTGGCCGAGGTGGCCGCACGCCTCCGGCCGGGCGCGTCCGCGGTCGACCTGCTCCGAGCGTCGTTCCCGCCGGGGTCGGTGACGGGCGCGCCGAAGGTCCGCGCCATGCAGGTGATCGAGGGGCTCGAGCCGTGCGCCCGCGGCGCGTACTGCGGTGCGGTGGGCCTGGTCTCGCCGGGCCGCATCTCGCTGAACGTGGCCATCCGCACCATCACGCTGCTGCGCGGCGAGCAGGGGGCGCCGGGGACGCTGCGCTACTCCGCCGGCTGCGGGATCGTGGCCGACAGCCAGCCGCGCGCGGAGTACGAGGAGAGCCTGCACAAGGCAGCGGTGCTCGTGCGCACCGCGCACGCGCTCAGTGCTGCTGGCGCCGCTCAAGCGTCCTGATCGAGCGCTCCACCTGCGAGGCGACCGTCTTCTGGTGCGCGGGGTTGAACGCGAAGTCGAAGCTCAGGCCGGCGTAGGTGCGCTGCGAACTGTCGATGTGCGTGTGCACGAGCTTGGCGGAGGTGACGATCGGCACCGGGCAGCCGTCGCCGAGGTCGATGCGCACCCAGAACAGCCGGTGGCGCGAGAGCGCGCCCGCCTGCGCGGGCTCGACCACGACGCCCGCGCCGCCGCCGCCGACGTTCGCAAGAAAGGCCGTCACCTTCGGGCCGACGTTCGGGAGGAGCGAGTCCTCCTCGCCTGGCTCGTGCGACTTGCCCTCCACCAGCGCGGCGAAGGCGAGCTCGTTGGCGCGCTCGGCGGCGACCACGCTCTTCGGGTCGAGCAGCGGCCACAGGTCCACGGGCGGCAGTGCCAGCGGTCCCACGTCGTAGCGGGCGTGGCGGCGCAGGCAGCGCTCGACGTGGTCGGGCATGGCAAGGCGCGCGGCGCCGTTGCGGCCCTCGGCGTACTTGCCGGGGAGGATCTCCTCGAGCACCGACGTGCGGAACTCCCAGCGGTTCTGGCCGATGACGATGAACGCCATGAGCCGGGTGCCCACGTGCAGCGGCATCACCTTGCCGAACGCGCCGGGATTCTCCACCACGATGCCCGCGTCGCGCACGTCGAGGATCCGGAGCCGCCACACCAGGTCGTGCCCGCGCGCGTCGTCGCGCGCGATGGCCACCTCCAGCGCCCCGCCCTTCTGGCAGAGCTCCTCGAGGCTGCGTCTCCACTCGTTGGTGCGCGATCGTGCTGCGGGCATGGCGTTCCTCAGGGCCGAGTGTAGCCGCGCGCCAGCGCAGCCCGCAGGCGCGACACCGCGGCATCGGCATCGGCGCGGTCGGCGCGCGAGGGGACGATTCCCGCATACCGCACCGCGTAGAAGCGGCGGACGACGTCGGCGAACGCATCGCCCGCCTCGGGGTGGGACGCGCGCAGCGCATCGGCATGGAGCCCCGGCGTGCGCCCGGCGGGCTTGGCCATGCCCGCGCGCGCGAGGGCATCGAGCGCATCGAGGTAGAAGCGCGCGTCGCGGCCCAGCGCAAGACGCGCGGCGAGCCCCTGGCCGCGGGCGCCGAGTTCGTCGGATGCGCGCCGCGCACGGCGCGCCACCACCCATGCGGCTGCCACGGCGATGAGCGCGGTCACGCCGACGAGCGCGAGCCAGAGCGCTCCCGCGGGCCCGAGCAGGAACCACCGGTTGGCGCGCTCGACGAGCTCGCCGGCGCGCTCGGTGAACCACGTCGACGCGGACTTGGCGCCCGTCGCGACGCGGTCGCCGAGCTCGGCCTGCGACCGGCTGTCGAAGGACGCGAACCTGCTGTTCCACATGAACTCCACCGGGTCGAGGATCCAGCGGAAGCTGTCCATCCACGTGCGGTTGGCTCGCTGGATGGCCAGCAGCTCGTCCATCGGCGAGGGATCGAAGGTGCCCCACTGCCACTCGCCCGTGCGCACCTCGGCCCATGCGTGCGCGCCGGACTCGCGGAAGACGTAGCGGTCGGTCACGCTGTCGTACTCGGTGGCCATGTAGCCGGTGACCACGCGGGCCTCCGCCCCCATCGACCGGCACAGCGCCACCAGCGCAGACGCGAAGTACTCGCAGTGGCCGAAGCGGTAGCGGTCGAGGAACAGGACGATCGGGTCCTCGCCCCCGCGGCGCCGGAACTCGGAGAGGTCGGTGGAGTACCGGAAGCGCTCCCCGGAGAGGTGCTCGGTGAAGAGGTTGGCGAGCCGGCGGTTGCGGATCCAGCGCTGCTCGGGCTCGCGGGCGATGTCCTCGGCGGTGGGGATCTCGGCATCGGGGTGCTCGGCCACGATCCGCTCCGCGATGGCGCGCACCTCGGGCACCGGAAAGTCCACGTCCGGCTCGGGCGTCCCGGCGCCGACCACGGCCTTGGCGATGCGCGGCGACGGGTAGGCCTGCATGCGGATGCTGTAGGAGCGCGGCTTGCCGACGATGCCCGAGGCGGCCTCGGAGAGCTCGGCGGTGCGCGAGTCGATCACGAACGAGCGCGCCTCGTCGCAGGCGATGGCCAGCGGCATCCACGCAGAGAAGACCCGGTCGCTCGCGAGCGAACGCATCTCGACCACCTGCGTCCAGACGTTGCTGCGCTCGTTGCGTGCCTCGGTGGCGAACCACTGGAACGCACCCGTGCCGTCGCCCTGGTAGAGCCGGTCGCCCGACCGCGACGGGTCGCCGCGCCACTGCGCCGCGCCGGGGAAGTACCGCTCCAGCGCCGCGCCGCGCATGCGCAGCGGGAGCGTCAGCTCGCCGGCGGCCCCGCGCGGGTCGAGGAGCTGCACGGTCATCGCAACGCGCGAGGACAGCGAGATGCGCCCCGAGCGCCAGAGCGAGATGTCCGCGCGGAAGCCGCTGGTGCGGGCCGACTGCTGGCCGCCGCCGAGCGCCGAGTCGCGCGGGAACAGCAGGAAGACCAGCGCGCTCAGCGCCACGCCGAGCGCCATGGCGGCCACGGAGAGGCGGCGCAGGTGGCGCACGGGCGAGGCGCCGTGCGGAGCCTCCATCGGCGGCAGCGCTCCCGGCCGCAATGCCACCTTCCTGCGGTCCTCCGCGGCGCGCTCCGCGCCCGCGTGCAGCTGGTACAGCATGGTCGACGCCACCAGCGCCATGGCGTAGCCGATCACCAGCACGCCCACCAGGAAGTCGCCGGACACCAGCGCGCTGGCCACGACGAGCACGATCGACAGCGCGATCACCTGCCGCCAGTCCGACGGCTGCTTGCGGTCCCACAGCTTGAGGAGCATGGCGGCCAGCACCACGCCGCCGACCACGCGCGGCGCCTCCTCGGGGCTGGGGCGCTGGGCGAACTGCGCCGCCCCCCAGCCGATGGCGGCGATCACGCCGAGCCGCACCACCCACGGAGGCAGGGCCCGGCCGCGCGGGCCGTGGGTGAACGAGCCCGCGGCCACCGCGAGCAGGCCGCCGACCACCAGGATCCAGCCGTTGCGCTCGCTCGCCGAGAACGCGGCGACGGAGACGAGCACCAGCGCCATGGCGGCGCGCCGGAAGAGGAGCTGCGCGTTCATGCCGCACCTCCCGCGGCACCGCCGGCGAGCGCCGACAGCTGGCTCGCGCCGAGGTGCACCGCGTCGGGACCGGCCACGCGCAGGTCGGCGCGGTCGACGTGGACCACGAACGTCGCCGTGCGCTCCCGGTCCTCGGGGAGCGATGCGCCCGCGTCGCGCGCCGCGTCGAGGTCGAGCGAGGCGAGCACCGCGAGCTCCTTCTGCAGGTGCCAGTGGCCGCGCCGCATCGGCATGGAGGGCGACGGCAGGCCGAGCACGCAGAGGCGCGTCTCGTAGCCGTCGCGCTGCGCGGCCGCGAGCAGGCTCGCCGCGAGCACGATGGCATCCTCTTCGAGGTCGCGCGGCGCGCGGGCATCCGCATCCACGCGCAGCTGCGACGTGGGGCGGCGCAGGTCGACGGCCACGCGGATGCGCGGCGGCGCGTCGACCGAACGCTCGATCACCGCGAGCGTCCCGGTCGAGGCGCTGCGCCGCCAGGCCACGTGCCGCAGCGAGTCGCCGGGCCGGTACTCGCGGATCCCCAGGAAATCGCTCCCGGCGCCCGGGCGCGTGCTGGTGGACGGCCCCGGCACCGACCCGCCTGCGAGCGATGCCAGCACTCCGGGCCGGAGGCGCTCGATCCTCGGCAGCACGAGGCACTCCGCGGGCTCGTCGAAGCGCACGCTCTTCATCACCAGCCCGAACGGGAACACCGTCTCGACGCGGAAGCGCGACAGGCGCAGCGGCCCGCGGCGCTCCGGCCAGAGCGCCGTCTCGGCCACGACCTCCTCGCCCGGCCCGACGTGCTGCGCGAACGCGCGCGAGCCACGCACCGCCGCGGCCTCGCGCACGAAGAGCGCGAAGAGCGGCCACGCAGACGACCCGTTGGAGATGGAGTAGCGGACGATCACGGGCTCGCCGACGCGAGCCGTGCGCGGCATGATGCGCTGCGCGCGGAGGTTCATGAGCGGCTGCCCGCTGAGGATGCCCGAGAGCAGCACGCCTGCGAGCATCGCGGCGAACACCCAGATCAGCAGGTTGCTCGGGCGGTTGGCGGCGGCAAGCCCGACCAGCACCACCAGCACCAGGTAGAGCAGTCCGGGCGGGTGGATGTGGTAGCGCCGCCGCATGGCCCGGCGCTCAGGGGCGGTCGCCCGTGGGCGATCGCTCGTACTGCCGAGCCTCGTCGATGAGGCTGCCCGCCGTGTCCGGGTCGCGGAACGGGGCGCTCCTGCCGCGCGCCATGGTGACGATCAGCAGGCGCCCGGAGGTGGAAGAGGGCAGCGACAGCTCGCTCTCCACGTTCTCGCAGCCGTTGCGGCGCACGCGCACCTGCCAGCGTTCCTCCATCCAGCCGGCACCGAAGCCCTGGACGTCGAGCGTGAACCGGCCGTCGGAGCCGCTGGTGGCGCGCGCGGCCACCGAGCGGTTCATGGTGCCCGCGTCCCGCACCAGCTCGACGGTGGCGCCGCCGATCCCGCCGCGGCGCGCGTCTGCGTCGTCGATGCGGCCGACGGTCGCGCTGCCGAACCCGTCGACCACCTTGCCGTCAAGCCGGTAGGCGCACCCCGCGGGCGCGGACAGCGCAAGAGCGCACGCAACGATCCTCGCGATCCAGGACATCGATCATCCTCCTCGGGCTAGCCCCTGACCAGACGCACCACCGACACCACGAACCCCGCCGCCACCAGCGCGAGCACCAGCCACGCCAGCGCCACGTGCGCGCGGCGGATCCATGCCTCGGTCCGCGAGCGCGCAAGCACGCGCGCGACCTCGGGCGGCACCTCGCCCACGTCCACCTGGTCCCAGTCGACGCTGCGCCCGGTCCAGCGCGCCTCGGCCAGCACCTGGCGCGCGCGGCTCAGGTCGTCGGGCAGCACGCGCACGGGGACCGTGCGGCCACCGGCCCGCAGCGGGAACCCGAAGATCGCCTGGCCGGCGGGAAGCACCACGCTGCGGATGCCCGCCTCCTCGAGCACGCTGCGCGCGCACTCGGCCTCGAACTCGTTGCGGGCCTCGAACGCCACGGGCATGTCGCCGCCGTCCACGGCACGCGCGCCGGGCTCGGCGTCGCCCGCGCTCACGCGAGCCCCCGCAGCCGGTCGACGGCCGCGAGCAGCGCATCGCCGCGGTCGGGCCCGAACGTGTCGTCCGGGAGGATCACGCGCCAGTCGGTGACGTCCTTGCGCTCGATGCGAACCACGTCTCCCGCGTGCAGGTCCTCGCGCGTGACGGGCTCCTCGGAGAGCGCGGCCTCCACCACGTCGTGGTCGAATCGCTTCACCACGAACCAGCCCTGCTCGCGGCGGTCCTCGGCATCCACGCCGCCCACGGGGGCCTGCACGTTGAACGCGGTGTCCGCCAGCGCGCGCGTCGCCTCGGCGTCGGCGCGGCGCAGGCTCGCGTAGGCGGTCGCGAACTTCGGCCACGCGCGCTGCGCGCGGCGCTCGGTGGCGGCCGCGGAGTGCTCGCTCGCGTAGAGCACGGCGCGGCCGTCCTCCATGCGCTCGATGATCTCGCGCGGCCAGGTCCAGATCTGGCGGTACTGCCCGCGCGACTCGGGGCCGCACACGACCGCGCGCACGCCGGAGAGCGCGCCGTCGCCGTGGCGCGCGGCTTCCTCGCGGAAGGCCACCGAGCCCGGCTGACCCTCGGGCACGAAGCGGGAGCAGTCCTGCCACGGCACCAGCGCCACCGAAAGCCCGGGCCCCACCTCGATGGGCGTGCGCGGCGCCGGCGGCGGCGCCTCGAGCAGCAGGCTCGCAACGTGGTTCATGAGGATCGCGCCCGCCTGCGAATGGCGCGCAGGCAGCTCCAGCAGCTCAAGCTCCGGCAGCCCGCAGCGGTCGAGCCCCGTGGTGAAGAGGAGCATCGGCGCGTCCTCGTCCTCCGACGTCGCGACCGCGGTGATGGTCCACAGGAACTCGTCGTTCGGCACCGCGTCCTGCGCAAGGAACTGCTCCTCGATCTCCGCGCGCGTCCAGCGCCGGGAGTTGGACACGTCGAGCAGCCCCACCAGCTCGGGCAGCGCGCCGAAGAGCATCGCCACCAGGTGGAAGTACTCCTCGTGCGTCTCGCCGGGCTCGAGGAGCGCCTGCATGCCGACCACCCACTTGCAGCGCGCCATCGCGGAATCAGGAAGCTGGCCGGGATCGGCGGGGATGGCCGCCTCAGCCCACAGGGCCACGGGCGTGGTGACGCCCGGCACGCGCACCACGAGCGTCCAGAGCGCATCCGAGCCCTCCTCGGGCTCGCCGGCCTCGGCCTCGAGCTCGCGGCCCACCCAGCTGGCGACCGCGCGACCGACTTCCTCGCGCGAAGGCGCGTCCGCGTGCGGCCAGAACGCCACCCACGAGCTGGGCACCGTCTCCGGGAGCTCCCACGCGGACTCGTCGTCGGGCACGGGGTTCGCGGCATCGCCCGCGGGCTGCTGGCCCTCGCCCGGCGATGCGGGCTCGGAGGGCTCTTCGTCGGGCGCTGACATCGAACGCATCGTAGGGGCAATCGCAGCGCCTGAAGTACGCTTCGACCCCCATGACCGAGCCGAACGAGCACCCGTTCCGCTACACCGCGCCGTTCGCCAACGCCACCGAGGAACGCTGGCAGGCGCGGCTCGAGTCCGAGCAGGCCGCGGGGCGCGGGTTCCGCCAGCCGAACCCCGGCGAGCCCGGGTTCGACGCGTCGAAGCCCAAGTTCTACTGCCTGGACATGTTCCCGTACCCGTCGGGCGCCGGCCTGCACGTGGGCCACCCCGAGGGCTACACGGCCACCGACATCGTCTGCCGCTACAAGCGGATGAAGGGCTTCAACGTCCTGCACCCGATGGGCTGGGACGCGTTCGGCCTTCCCGCGGAGCAGTACGCCATCCAGACCGGCGTGCACCCCGAGGTCACCACGACCAAGGCGATCGACAACTTCCGGCGGCAGCTGAAGCGCTTCGGGTTCATGTACGACTGGTCGCGCGAGTTCGCGACCATCGACCCCGACTACTACCGGTGGACGCAGTGGATCTGGCTGCTGGCATACGGCAGCTGGTTCGACCCCAGGGCCGGCGCGGCGCGGCCGATCGCCGAGCTCGAGGCCGCGCTCGCACGCGAGGACCGCGAGGTCGAGGTGGCAGGCGGCGCACGCCGGCGCTGGAGCGCGTGCAGCCGGCGCGAGCGCCAGGCGCACCTCGACGGGTTCCGGCTGGCGTACCTCGGCGAGCAGACCGTGAACTGGTGCCCGAAGCTCGGCACCGTGCTCGCCAACGAGGAGGTGATCGACGGGCGGAGCGAGCGCGGCGGCCACCCCGTGGTGCGGATGCCGCTGAAGCAGTGGATGTTCCGCATCACCGCCTACGCCGACCGCCTGCTCGCCGACCTCGCGCTGGTGGACTGGCCGGAATCGACGCGCACGATGCAGACCGAGTGGATCGGCCGCAGCGAAGGCGCGGAGATCCGCTTCGCCGTCGAGGGCGAGGCCGAGCCGCTCACGGTCTTCACGACGCGCCCGGACACGCTGTTCGGCGCCACGTACATGGTGGTGGCGCCGGAGCACCCGCTGGTGCAGCGCACGGCCGGGCGCGGCGGGAACGCGGCGCTCGCCGAGTACGTGGCGTGGGCGAGCAACCGCTCCGACGTCGATCGCCAGGAATCCAAGAACAAGACCGGCGTGGCCACGGGCCTGTTCGCCGTGAATCCCGCCACGGGCGCGCGGATCCCGGTGTGGACCGCCGACTACGTGCTCATGGGCTACGGCACCGGCGCCATCATGGCGGTGCCGGCGCATGACGAACGCGACTTCGAGTTCGCGCGCGAGTTCACGCTGCCCGTGGTGCAGGTGGTCGACGTGCCCGGCACCGCGTGGACGGGCGAGGCGGCCACCGGTGGCGAGGGGCGCGCCGTCAACAGCTCGAGCGCGGCGTCCGGGCTGTCGATCGATGGGCTTGCCACCGCCGATGCCAAGCGCGCGGTGATTGCGTGGCTGGAGGCGCGCGGCATCGGCGCGCTGCGCGTCAACTACCGCCTGCGCGACTGGCTCTTCAGCCGGCAGCGGTACTGGGGCGAGCCGTTCCCGGTGGTGTTCGACGCAGACGGCAACCATTACCCCGTGGGCGGCGGCGCGCTTCCCGTGCGGCTGCCGCCGCTCGCCGACTACAACCCGGTCGAGAGCGACACGCCGCAGCCGCCGCTCGCCAAGGCGCGCGAGTGGGTGCACACGACCGCCGGCGCCGCGGGCGTGGACCCGGCGATCCTCGCGCCCGGCACGCCGGTGACGCGCGAGACCAACACGATGCCCGGCTGGGCCGGCAGCTGCTGGTACTACCTGCGCTACTGCTCGCCGAGGGCGAGCGGCGCGTTCGTCGACCCGGCGGCGGAGCGGTACTGGATGCTGTCGCGGAAGAGGTCGGCGGCGGGCCTGCCGGCGCCCACCTCGTACGACCCGGCCACCTGCCATGCGGGCGGCGTGGACCTCTACGTGGGCGGCAGCGAGCACGCGGTGCTGCACCTGCTGTACGCGCGGTTCTGGCACAAGGTGCTGTTCGACCTCGGGCACGTCAGCACGCCCGAGCCGATGGGCAAGCTGTTCCACCAGGGGCTGATCACGAGCCACGCGTTCCAGCGCGCCGACCGGAGCCTGGTGCCCGTCGACGAGGTCGAGGAGCGCGGCGAGGGCGCGTTCGTCGAGACCAAGACCGGCGAGAAGGTCACGCAGATCGTGGCCAAGATGTCCAAGAGCCTGCGGAACGTCGTGAACCCCGACGACGTGATCGCCGAGTACGGCGCCGACACGTTCCGGCTCTACGAGATGTACATGGGCCCGCTCGAGGCGTCGAAGCCATGGAACACCCGCGACATCGTGGGCGTGTTCCGGTTCCTGCAGCGCGCGTGGCGGCTGGCCGTCGACGAGCGCACCGGTGAGCCGCTGCTCGCCGCGGAGGCGGACCCGACGGTCGAGAAGCTTCTGCACCGCACCATCGCCAAGGTGGGCGAGGACATCGAGCGCCTCAGCTTCAACACGGCCATCGCGGCGATGATCGAGCTGGTGAACGCAGCCACGCGCCCGACCGACCTCGCCGATCCGACCAAGGGCGGCATGACGCGCGACCAGCTGCTGCGCTTCGCGCGGATCCTCTGGCCATTCGCCCCGCACGCGGCCGACGAGATGGCCGCGCGGCTCGGGCTGGCGCGCGGGCTGATCGACGAGCCATGGCCCTCGTTCGACGCCGCAATGCTCACCGACAGCGAGGTGGAGATCCCGGTGCAGGTGCAGGGCAAGGTGCGCGCGCGCATCCTGGTACCGGCCAAGGCCTCCCCGGCCGAGGTCGAGGCCATTGCCCTGGCCCACGTCCAGGTGGTCCCGCACCTCGGCGGCAAGGCGCCCCGCAAGGTGATCGTGGTCCCCGGGCGGATGGTCAACGTGGTGCTCTGACCACGCCCCCTCCCGTCCTCCGGGGCTCGCAAGGAAAAAGCGCGGAATTGGCTTGCCTGGGCCGGTTCCCGGGCCATGATGTGCTTGGATCAGCCAGTTGTTGGCCGATCCACCCCTCATAGCCTGCAAATCATGGAGTGGAAAATGGAATCGAACTATCGATTCGCTGTGGCGACTGCCTTCGCCGCGGCAAGCCTGGTGTCCGTTTCGGATGCCGGCCTCGTGGGAACAAACTCTTCGCTTCGCTCCTTCAGCGCGACGACTGGCGAGACGTTCCAGGAGCAGTCCTTCGTCGTCAGCGGCCTCCTGCCGGAGTTCTATTACTCCTACGACTTCGGCGCCTCCGGCTTCGGGGCCTTCCTGGCGGATGTGGGCGAGTCATCCCTCACCATCACCATGGACTACTTCTTCGCGTCCGGCTCCTCGACGCTCTTCTTCAGCGACGGCACCCGGATCGCGCTGACCATCCCGGAGTCGATGCAGTTCGACTCCTTCTCGCTCGGTGCGTCCAACAACATCACCGGCCTTGCGATCGGGGACATCTCCGGCTCCGGCACGCGGACGCTCCTGCTCGACAGTTCGCTGATCTTCGCCAGCGCACCCGGCGCGTCCTTCACCATCAACTTCACGACCTCCGCCGTCCCCGGCCCGTCGGCCCTGGTGATCCTGTCCGCGTTCGCGGCGATCCCCTCGCGGCGCCGCCGCGGATGAGCGCGCGCCGGCGGTGCGGCTGCCACCGCACTGCCGGCATTCCTGCCTGCCCCTCGGTCCGGACGGCGTTCGGACGGACCACCTTCATGCCTGCTTGACTGTTTCGGGAGTGGAAAAATGAGCATCTCGTACCGCATCGCCGCGGCCGGCGTCGTGTCCGCCGCCGCTGCCTCCGCCGGCGCATCCGCCGCCGTCGTGGGCCAGCCCGCCACCTTCAGCTGGACGTCCTCGGGCGCGCCCGTCGACAGCCGCACCTTCATCGTCAGCAGCCTGCTGCCGGAGTACTACTACTCGCGCGACTATGGCAACGGCTCGTGGGCAGCGTTCGCGGTGGACGTCCGCGCCACGTCGGTGACCTTCACCGCCGACTTCGCCGGCCTTGCCGCCACCTACTTCCCGTCGGGCAACCTGTTCCGGCTCACGCTCTCGCCGACGGTGACGCTTGCCGGCGTCTCGATCGCATCGACGACGGGTGTGTCCAACCTGGCGCAGGGCGACCTGTCCGTCGCCGACAACGTCATCACGGTCGACGCCTCGAACGTGACCTTCGGGGCACCGGGCGGCACCTTCACGCTGAACTTCTCCACGGTTGTCCCGGGGCCCTCCGCCCTGCTCGGCATGGCCGGCGCAACGGCGCTGCTGGGCCGGATCCGGAACCGCTGAATCTCCGCGGCGCCCGGGGCGCCGCACATCCCGCATCAGCACGGCCCGCGCGGCGCCCTTCCCAACATTCGCCGCGCGGGCCGTCAGTTTTTGCGATTGGCGCGGGCACCGTCGCCGAGACCGAGAACGACCCGCGGACGTCCCATTACCGCGCAATTGCGGCCTCTTGCGCGGCACCGGCTTGCCGCCTGCAGGATCCGCGACATCATCCCGCCTGAGTCGGGTGTGTGTTCCCCCGGCCGTTTCCCTCCCTCGGTTTGTTCAACGAAGGATTCCCATGCCACGCATTCTCCCTTCGGCGCCTGCCAGCGCCGGGGCGGCCACCGGAGCCGCCGCTGTCCTCGCCTGCCTGATCGCCGGATCCGCGGAAGCCGGGGTCGTCAGCGTGATCGGCAGCCAAGCCTCGGCGCAGTTCTCCAACTCGGGCGGGCCCCTGGCCCAGGACACGTTCCTGATCAGCTCGCTGCTCACGGAGTTCTACTACGCCGAGAGCTTCGGAGGCACCGGCTATGGCGCCTTCGCGATGGACGTCCGGGCTGCGTCGATCAAGTTCACGTTCGACTTCCAGGGCGCCTCCGCGATCTCCTTCTCGCCGGGCGTGTCCATGCAGGTGACGTTCGCCCCGACCTTCAACATCGACTCGTTCACGGTCGGGCTGGTCGACAGCGGCGTGTCAGGCCTCGACAATGCGGACCTCAGCCGGCTGGCCAACGTGGTCACCATCGACCTCTCGGGCATCTCCGTGGCCAACCCCGGCGACTCCTTCGTCCTCGACTTCTCCGCCTCGGCGGTGCCTGGGCCCGCGAGCCTGGCCGCACTGGCGGGACTCGCGGCCGCGCGACGGCGCCGGCGCTGAGATCGGATCACGGTCTCCGAAAGACGGGCCGGGCGGCGCGATGAGCGTCGCCCGGCCCGGGGCCGTTTTCAGGCTTCCGCCCGAAGGCTCACTTCCGTTCCTGCAGGTACTTGAGGGCCTCGCCCACCACGTAGAAGCTGCCCGTCACGCAGATCAGGTCCTCGCGACTGACGCCCCGGATCGCCATCTCGATGGCCTCGGGCACGCTGCGGGCGATCTGGCTCATCTTGCCGGAGCGCTCCTGGAAGAGCTTCTGCAGGTCCTCGGGGCTGGTGGCGCGCGGGGTGTTGGCGGAGCGCGTGAAGATGACCTTGTCCGCGCCGAGGTTGACCTTGTCGATCATCTCGGCGACGTCCTTGTCCGAGCAGCAGCCGAAGACGCACACCATGCTGTCGTAGGGCACGTGCGCGCCGACGCAGCGCATGAGCGCGTTCATGGCGGCGGGGTTGTGCGCGCCGTCGCAGAGGATGCGCGGGCGGTGCGAGACCAGCTCCATGCGGCCGGGCACCTTGGTGGCGGCAAGACCGGCGGTGAGCTTGTCCTCGGGCAGCTCGAAGCCGAACGCCTTCAGCGCATCCACCGCCGCGAGCGCGAGCCCGCAGTTGACCGCCTGGTGCTCGCCAGGCAGCGGCACCGGCACGTGCTCGAGGCGGCTCGACCGGGTGTACATGCACACGCGCGTGTGCGGTCCGAGGTCGGGCGTCACGCAGAAGCGGCTCGAGAACTCGATGTCCTTGTTGACGATGCGCAGCTCGGCGCCAGCGGCCTGCGCGCACTCGCGCATCACCGCGTCGATCTCGGCATCCTGCTCGAAGAAGAGCGCCGGGACGCCCTTCTTGAAGATGCCCGCCTTCTCGCGGGCGATCAGCGCCTTGGTGGCGCCGAGCAGCTTGGCGTGGTCGATGTCGATCGCCGTGACCACGCTCACGAGCGGCGTGATGACGTTGGTGGCATCGAGGCGGCCGCCGAGGCCGACCTCGATGACCGCGATGTCGACCGCCTGGCGCTCGAAGTGCACGAACGCGACGGCGGTCATCAGCTCGAAGAAGGTCGGCTGCTCGCCGAGCCTCTCGGCCGCCTTGGCCACGTCACGGACGGTGTCGACGAAGTCCGACTTGCCGATCGGGCTGCCGTCGATCTGCACGCGCTCGCGCAGGTCGATCAGGTGCGGGCTGGTGTAGACGCCCACGGCGTAGCCCGAGCTGTGCAGCATGGACGCGATCATGGAGACCGTGCTGCCCTTGCCGTTGGTGCCGGCCACGTGCACGGTCTTCACGCGGTCCTGCGGGTTGCCCAGGAGGTCCATGAGCTTGCGCATGCGGTCGAGCTTGAAGACCTGCTCCGAGTACTTCAGCGACCGCTGCCGCTCGAGGTCCGGGCGCGACGACAGGTAGCGCGCCGCGACGGCCAGCGTGGTGATCTCCGACGCCTTGGGCACCTCGTGGACCGCGGGCTTGGGCTCGGTCACCGTGGCGGCACGCGCGGCCGCGGGCGCCGCCGGCCGGACGGCGCCGGGCTTGGCGGCGGGCATGGCCTGGCGCGTCGCGGGGGAAGTGGCCTTCGCCGGCACGGGGGAAGTGGCCTTCGCTGGCGCGGGCTTGGATTGCTGCGGCTTGGAGGGCGCGGACTTCGCTGCCGGGGCCTTCCCCGCGGGCTTGGAAGCGGTCTTCGACTTGGCGGGGGAGGCCTTGGCCACGGTCTTCGATCCGGCGCGCGCGGCACCGGCTGGGGTCACCTTTGGCATAGCCACGGCAGTGTATCGAAATGCCTCAAAAAACGCGAAATCAGGCATGCAAGCGCCTGCCCGCGAACGACTTGCGTCACCGCCACTCGTGGCGCGGATAGCGCCGCTTCAGTTCCTTCTTTACCTCGGGGTACAGGCGCTCCCAGAACCCGGGGAGGTCCTCGGTGACCTGCACGGGACGGAAGTTGGGTCCGAGGAGCTCCAGCACCACGCGCACCCGACCTCCCGCGACGCTCGGATGCCCCGCGAAGTCGTAGAAGTCCTGGATCTTCGCACGGCCGCGCGGCGGCTTGCCCTCGGCGTACTCGAGCTTCATGCGCCAGCCCTTCGGGAGCGCGATGCCGGACGGCGCCATGCGCTCGACGAACTGCTGCTCGTCCCACGAGAGCGCGTTGCGCAGGATGTCGAGGACGGGGCGCGCATCGAGGTCCGATGCGCGCGCGCAGCCCTGGGCGATCTCCGCCGCCAGCACGCCGAGGTCGTCGGCGTCGTAGCGGATGAGCCCGCGGTCGGGGAACCATGCGGCGACGCAGCGCACGCGCGCGATCCACTGCTCGACGCCCTCGTCCCACGACGCGGGGCGCAGGTCGCCGGAGGCGATGCGCGCGGCCAGCTCCTCGTGCGCGGCCTCGCGCGCCTCGCGCCCGCGGAGCGGCCGGACCACCTGCTCGAACACGATGCCGTCGAACGCGCGTTCCTCGAACTCCGCCGGCGCGCCGAGGCGCTCGTCGAAGCGAACCTCGGTGCGCGTGGCGAAGCGCGCGGGCATGGCGTGCTCGACCCACGCCGCCTCGAGCGGCGTCACCATGCCGAGCGACTGGTGCAGGCTGTCGCCGCGCCCGCCCTCGCGCACCTCGAGCGCAAGCACGAAGCCCGCACCGCGCTGGATGCTCGCGGGATCGATGCTCACCTTGCGCCGACCGGGCATGGCGCAGTGCGGCCGCTGCGCGTCCATCCGCCAGCCCACGTGGTCGCCGAAGCCCGCGAGCATGGCGCGCGAGACGCGCGCGAAGGAGTCGCCCTCGAACTCCGTGGCGCCGTCGGCGTCGCCGGCGCCGGCGCCGTCGCCGCCCTGCGCCGCACGCACCAGGTCGCGGGCGGTGGACGCCGCCTCGCGGCAGGCCGCGATCGATGCCTCGACGCCCTCGTGGCGCGCGCTCCGGAAGCCCCCTGCCTCCACGCGGCGGAGCAGCTCCTCGCGCGCGCCCACGTCGCTCGGCGGCTCGCCGTCCGGCGTCAGCCGGATGAGCTGCGAGGCACCGCCCGACTGCACCACGTCGCGGTCGCTCGCCACCGCGCACCAGCGCGCGGCGCGCTCGAGCACGCCGAGGCCGGCGGCCTCCAGGAGAACCCGGCCGAGGCGCGGGTGTGCCGGGATGCGCGCCACGCGCCGCCCGAGCGGCGTGAGCGCGCCGGAGCCATCGATCGCGCCGATCGCCGCGAGCGTGGCGCGCGCGCGCTCCACGGCCTCGGCATCGGGCGGGTCGAGCCACGGGAAGCGCTCGAACGGCCCGAGGCCCATCGACAGCACCATGAGCATCGACTCGGCGAGGTCCACGCGGCGCACCTCGGGCGCCTCCGCGGCCGCGCGCATCGCGTGCTCGCGCTCGGACCAGAGCCGCACGCACGTGCCCGGCGCCGTGCGGCCCGCACGGCCCGCGCGCTGGTCGGCGCTCGCGCGGCTCACGGGCTCGGTCCGGAGCACGTTGAGGCCGCGCCGGGGATCGACGCGGAACACCCGCGCCAGCCCGGAGTCCACCACCATGCGCACCCCGGGGATGGTGATCGACGTCTCGGCGACGTTCGTCGCCACGATCACCTTGCGCCGCCCGCGCGCCGGCGGCGCCACGGCCTGGTCCTGCCGGTCCGGCGGCATCGAGCCGTGGAGCGGCACCGCGTCCACGGCGTCGCCGCCCGGCAGCCCGCGCAGGGCCGCGCGGACGGCGTCGACGGTGCGGTCGATCTCGAACGCGCCCGGCATGAAGACGAGCGCATCGCCCTGGTGGCCCTCCTCGAGCAACCTGCGCACCGCGCGCGCGGCGGAGTCCCAGACGGGCTCGCCCGCGGGCGTGGGCTCGTATCGCACCGACACGGGGTACGCGCGCCCCTCGGCGGTGACCACTTCGGCGCCGAGGTACGCGGCCGCCTGCGCCGCATCCATGGTCGCGCTCATCGCGGCCACCAGCAGGCCGTCGCGGCGCTCGCGCGCACGCCGCACCACGCCCAGCGCCAGGTCCGCCAGCACGCTGCGTTCGTGGAACTCGTCGAGCAGAACGCAGCCGATGCCAGCAAGCCCCGGGTCGCGCTGCGCCTGCCGCAGGAACACGCCCTCGGTCACGAACCGGATCCGAGTGCGGGGACCCACGGCGCGCTCGAAGCGCGTCTGGAAGCCGACGTCCTCGCCGAGCGCGACGCCCATCTCCTCGGCGACGCGGCGCGCGGTCATGCGCGCGGCCAGCCTCCGCGGCTCGAGCACCACGATCTCCCCGCGCACCGCACCGGCACGGTCGAGGATCTGCGGCACCTGGGTGGTCTTCCCGCTTCCCGTGGCGGCCGTCAGCACCATCGCGCCGCGGCCGCGCATGCAGTCGACGATGCGCCCCGCCTCGCGCAGCACGGGCAGCGGCTCGGGCGCCGGCGCGGTGCGGCCCCCGCTCACTGGCCGGTGATCATCCGCGTTCGGACCGCGTCCATGAAGCGCGAGATCTGCGCCTGCTCGCGCGGGTTCGACGCCGGCTCCACCTCGGACTGCCAGAACCCGAGGAACCGGTCGGCGCCGCGGTCGGTGAGCTGGCGGCCCTTCATGCGCTCGCGCTGGCGCTCCTCGCCGCGGCGGGCCTCCGCGCGCGCGCCCTCGACGATCTCCGCGTCGGTGCGCGAGGACTCCTTGCCGGTGGCGGTCGTCTCCGCGAAGCGGAACCAGTCGGCCACCCACTTGTCGATGAACGCCCCGCGGTCGGCATCCGGCAGGTTGACGAACTTCTCCGCTCCCTGCGCGAGGATGTCCTTGGCCAGGATCCGGACGTTCTGCGTGAGCTGCTCGCGGACCTTGCCCGTGACGCCGGCGAGGAACGCGGCCGCCATCACGCTGTCCTGCTGGTTCATGCCGCGAAACCGCGACACGAACTCCTGCACGTACTTGACGCGTTCCTCGACCGAGAGCCGGTTGAAGTCCGGGGTGGTGAAGTAGCCGAGGACGTTGTCCACGGGCGAATCGAAGATCGACGGCGGGGGCCGCCAGCGCACCGCGAACCACCACCATCCCACGGAGACGAGGAGCGCGGCCACAGCCATCGCGGCGGCGGCGCGCAGGATGCGGTCGCGGTGGTCGTTCCAAAGGTCCCCGAGGTCCACGTTGAGGGTCATGGCGTTCCTCCGCCCTGCGCGGGGTCCTCGGGGGCGTCGGCCATCTTGGCGCTGCCGTCGGCGAACACGCCGTTGCGCTCGCTCCCCACGCGACGGTGCCTGTCCTGGCTGTCGGCAAGAAGCGGGTACTTCGCGCCCTCGCCGTCCCAGAAGGCGGTCATGGCCCGCGCCTCGGTGTCGGCGCGCATGCGCTCGACCTGCAGCGGGTCCATCGACGGGCCCATGGAGAGGAGGAGCGTCACCACGTCCGCCTGGACCGCCGGCGCGTAGCGCAGCAGGCCGGGCAGGTACACGTAGCTCGTGCCGGTGGCGGTCGACTCGTCGTCCTGGTCGGCGGGGCAGATCCACGAGGACGAGTCCTCGGGCATGAAGCCCGCGAGGAACTTGGGCAGCCCGCCCTCGATCCCGTCGTCCGTGACGACCGGCAGGAACTCGCACATCGGCAGGCGGCCGCCGTTCTGCTGGCGGTACGCGTCGATGGCAACGAAGTCCTGGCGCAGGTTGCTCAGGCAGCCGGTGTTGCGGCTCTCGCGCTGGATGGCGCCCATGGCAGGCACCAGCACCCCCATGAGGATGCCGATGACCGCGACGGTCACCATCAACTCGACGAGCGTGAAGCCGCGCCGGACCATGGTGGAAGTCTAGCCCGGGCGGTCACTCGGCGAACATGGCCTCGACGAACGGCCCCGGCTCGAACGGCTGCACGTCCTCCGGGGTCTCGCCCACGCCGACCAGCTTCACGGGAACGTCCACCGCGTCGCGGATGGCCACCACGATGCCGCCCTTGGCCGTGCCGTCGAGCTTCGCGAGGAAGATGCCCGTGACGTCGCAGGCGGCCTTGAACGCCTGCGCCTGCGCCACCGCCGTCTGCCCGCTCGTGGCATCGAGCACGAGCAGCGTCTCGTGCGGCGCGCCCGGGACCTTCTTCGCGAGCACGTTCCGGATCTTGGTGAGCTGGCGCATCAGGTTCTCCTGCGTGTGCAGGCGCCCCGCCGTGTCCACGAGCAGCACGTCGACGCCGCGCGCGATGGCCGCGTCAGCCGCATCGAACGCCACGGCCGCGGGGTCGGCGCCCTGCGCGCCCTTGACGATGTCCACGCCGAGCCGGCGCGACCACGTCTCGAGCTGCGCCACCGCGCCCGCGCGGAACGTGTCGGCCGCGGCGAGCAGCACCGTGCGCCCCTCGTCGCGCAGGCTCTTGGCGATCTTGGCGACGCTGGTGGTCTTGCCGGCGCCGTTGATCCCGACCACGAGCACCACCGTCGGCCTGCCCGGCGCGGTCGCGATGCCGCGCGCGCCCCCGAGGCGGTCCTTGAGCCGCGACTTCAGGAACTCGACCGCATCCTCGCCGCGCGGCACGCGGCCGGAGCGGAACTCGGCCCGCAGCTCCGCGGAGATCTCGCGCGCCGCGCGCACGCCGACGTCGGCGGAGACGAGCCTGCGCTCGACCTCGTCGATCAGCTCCTCGCTGAGGGTGCGGCCGTGCAGCACCGAGCGGAAGCCCGCGCCGATCGCCTCGGCCGTCTTGCGCAGGCCGCGCCGGATGGCATCGACGGCCGCCCGGAAGATCACGCGCCCGCAGCCTCCGGGCGGTCCGCGACCGGCCCGTTCATGACCTTGTCGAGCACGCCGTTGACGAACTTGCCGCTGTCGGCGGTGCCGAACTCCTTGGCCAGCTCCACCGCGTCGCTGACCACCTTGCGGGGCGGCTCGGCGGTGTGGCGGAGCTCGTACCAGCCCAGGCGGAGGAGGTTCCGGTCGACCAGCGGCTGCCGGTGCGAGGGCCAGTCGCGCGCCAGCCCGGAGAGCTCGCGGTCGGCGTCATGGCGGAACTCCCACGCGAGCGCCGCCAGCGCCCTGCCCCGGTCGATGTCCCTGCCCGGGGCACCGTCGTCGGCGGCATCCTCGGAGAGCGTGCCCACGAGGGTGGCGTCGTCGCTCTGCGCGGCATCGAGCTGGTAGAGCGCCTGCAGCGCGCAGCGCCGCACCGCGAGCGTCGAGGCGCCCTCCGGCAGCCGTTCCGGGCCGCTCATCGGCTCAGTTCCCGGTGCGTGCGTGCCGTGGCCAAGGCGGCGCGCATGGCGTCCTCGCCCTTGTTGCCGACGTTGCCGCCCGCGCGTTCGCGTGCCTGCCCGAGGCTCTCGACGGTGAGCACCGCCAGCCCCACCGGCTTGCCGCGCGCCACGGAGATCCGCAGGAGCTCCTGCGTCACCGAGAGCCCGAGGTGACGGTCGTGCGCGGTCTCGCCGCGCACGATGCAGCCGATCGCCACCGCGGCATCGACGTCCGCGCGCGCCAGCGCAGCGTCCACCAGGAGCGGCAGCTCGAACGCACCCGCCGCGGCGACGGTCCGCAGCGCCGCCGGCTCGCCGCCCGCGGCCGCGAACGCCTCGCGCGCCCCGCGCTCGAGCGCGCCCGTGACATCGGAGTGGTAGCCGCTGGAGACCAGCGCCACGCGGAGGCCGCGTGCATCGACGGTGATGGTGGGGACGGAGCGCATTCGCGGGACGGTGGATCGTAGCAGCGCCCCGATACGATCCTCCCGTGCGTCCCGTCGCCGAGCGCATCCTCGACGCGTTCCAGCTGACGCGGCTCTCGCTTGCGTTCGGCGCGGTCTGCGAGCTGTGGCTGGTGACGCTCCTCACGCGCGCCGACCCGCGCTACGTGCACCTGCCCGTCTACCACATGCCGCTGTGGAAGGCGCTGGCGAGCACCGCCGTGGTGGCGATCGGGCTCTTCGCCTTCGCCGCGAGCCTCAACGACCTGCTCGATGTCCGGCACGACCGCCGCTTCAGCCCGGACCGCCCGCTCGCGGCAGGCCGCATCCGCGCCTCGAGCGCCGCGCTCCTCTCCTTCGGCGCGCTCATGGCCGCGGTGGTGGCGGCCAGCGTCCTCGGCGAGGCGGCGCTCGTCCTGACGGTGGGCGTCGCCGCCGCGGTGATGTTCTACGACGCGGTGGCCAAGCACATCCCGGCCCTCGGCATCGCCACCATCGGCGTGGCGCATGCGGCCAACATGTTCATCCCCAACTGGTCGCTGTCCTTCACTGTGCCGGTGTGGTGGTCGATGTCGCACGCCGTGGCCATCGCCGCGAGCGTGCACCGCTTCGAGGACAAGCGTCCCTTCTTCGGCACGCGCCGCATCCTGTCGCTGGTGGCGGCGTGGCTCTTCTGGTCGACGGTCCTCCTCGGCGGCGGGGCCATCGTCGCGCAGGGGTCGGCCGGCGGGTTCTGGCCGCAGGTGGCGCGCGGCGACGAGCTCATCGCCACCGGGCCGGTCGGGCTGCTGTGGCCGGTGCTGGCGCTGATCGGGTTCCTGCTGGTGGTGCGGACGAAGGTCGCGGGCAGCCCCGGTCCCGTCGGCGGCGAGAAGCTGCGCCGCTACGGGGCCATGTGGCAGGCGGTCTACGCGGCTGCCTGGCTGATGGCCGCGGGCCTGCGCGTCGAGGCCCTGGCGATGGCCGTGCTCGCGGTGGCCGGACTGGTGGCGATGACGGTGCTCAAGGAAGTCAACGGCCTCAGCGGCCGGCCCATCGGCTGGCGCTGACGCCGCCGTGCGCCCCGCCCGCGGGCCGCGCAAGTAGCCTTCCCGCCGATGCCGCGCCCGCGCCGATCCGCACGAACGCTGGCCGCCCTCGGGGCGGTGGCGGCGGCGCTCGGGCTGGCCACGGCGGAGTCGGCGGCGCAGGTCTCGCGCGGCCCGGTCACGGGGGACCGCCTCGGCGGCTTCGTGATCCCCACCGAGCCCGGCACGTGGCCGCTCGTGCTCAAGGCGGTGAACGCCAGCTTCTGGAAGCTCGACAGCACGCAGCGGGTCTACCTGCGCGACCGCGTGCAGGTGCAGATCGGCGCGTACGAGTTCACCGCCGACCGGGCCGTGCTCTGGATCGAGCGGATCCCCACCGAGAAGGGGCTGGTCACGCAGCTTGCCGCGTGGTTCCCCGAGACCATCGAGCCGACCAAGGCCGCGGGCCTCGGTGCCGGCGGCTCCAACCTGTTCGTGACGGCCTCGACCTACGGCGAGACCTCGCTCTCGGCGGTCGTGGTTGACCCGCAGGCGCCGCCCCGCAACGACGACATCGTGCGCGCCGAGCAGCGCATGGCCGCATACCTGTCCGACCTCGCCGCCAGGCCGCCAGCGCTGCGAATCCTGCCGGAGGTGCTGCGACCGCCGCCGCCCCCGCCGCCCCCGCCGCTCGAGGTGGGTGGCCTTGCACCCGTCGACGGCAGCGTGGCCGCCGCGCTCGAGGCGTCCGCCGCGGGCCCGGGCGCGCCGGCATCGCTCCCCGCGCTCCCGGTCGTGCCCGACGCACCCGCGGTGCCCGGCGCGGAGATCGACCGCTCCACCGCCCGGCCCATCGTCGCCCCCGACAGCACGGTGGCGTTCGCGGCCGAGAGCGTCGAGGCCGACTCCGCGAGTGACACCGTGACGCTGACCGGCGGCGCCGCCATCGACGTGCTGCCGCGCTTCGACGGCTCGACGCGCGCGCTGCAGCTGCGCGCGGACCGCGGCGTGGTGTTCCTCCGCAAGGGAACGCTCGAGTCCCTCAAGACCGGCGGCACCGAGACGCAGGCGGACAGCGTGCTCGGCATCTACCTCGAGGGCGAGGTGTATGCCACCGACTTCCGCTACGTGGTGCGCGCGCGGCGCGCGTACTACGACTTCGCCTCCAACCGCGCCAGCATGGTGGACGGCGTACTGCGCACCCAGGACCGCAAGGGCATCACGCTGGTGGCGCGCGCCAAGGAGCTGCGGCAGTACTCGGAGAGGCAGTTCGAGGCCAACGAGGCCAAGGTGTCGATGAGCGAGTTCTTCGAGCCGCACCTCTCCGTCGGCGCGGGCCGCGCGGTCATCACCGAGGTCGACGGCGGCGACGACGGCGGTGTCACCCGTCTCAGCGCCCGGGACGTCACCTTCAACGCCGGGTCGCTGCCCTTCTTCTGGCTGCCTGCGTTCGAGGCCGACGGCGACATGATGCCGCCCATCAGCGGCGTGACCGCCAACTACAACGACCGCACCGGCGCGCAGATCAACACGCGCTGGAAGCTGTTCTCGCTGCTCGGCATCGCGCCGCCGCCGGAGAGCAACCTCGACCTCACGCAGGTGGCCTTCACCAACTGGGGTGTCGGCGGCGGGCTCCGCGGGCGGCTGTACGGCGCCAACCTGGACCTGCTGGCGATCTACGACTTCCAGAACCTGGAGCAGACGTCGGCGGGCGGCGAGTACACGGCCGAGGACCAATTCCGCGGCACCTTCAGCGGCAACCGCCGCTTCGCGTTCTCCGACACCGCCAAGCTCGACCTGCAGGGCTCGTACGTCACCGACGAGGCATTCATGCAGACGTGGCGCCAGCGAGACTTCGCCACGGACTTCCAGCGCGAGAGCAGCGCCTACGTGGCAGACTCCGGCGACCGGTCCGAGGTCAGCCTCCTCTTCAGCGCGCCCACCAACGACGTGATCACCAGCTCCTCGCAGCTGGCGTCGCGCCCCTACCAGGTGCGCAAGTACCCCGAGTTCGCCTACAAGCGCTGGGGCGACACGCTGTTCGGCGACTCCATCGCGTGGCAGCAGGAGTACAGCGCCAACCTCATGTCGCTGGAGCTCGGCCGCGGATCGACCTCGAGCACGGGCGTGCGGAACAACACCTACAACCTGCTCGGCCAGGACTACGCACCCGGACAGGCGTTCAGCCAGGGCACGTCGATCGGCGAGCTTTACGGCGCGCAGGGCTACGGGCAGGGCACGCTCTCCCGCCTGTACACGCGGCAGGAGCTGAGCTCCACGTTCGGCGGGCAGGGTTGGAAGGTCACGCCCTTCACGTCCGCCAACGTCATGGGCTATGTGGTCGGCGACGACACCCTGCAGACCTACAGCCAGAGCGCGGACAGCTTCCGAGCCATCCTCGCGGGCGGGTTCCGCTCCAGCGCGGAGTTCGTGAGCAAGTTCGACTCGGTGGACGTGCGCGCGCTCGACCTGCACCGCCTGCGCCACGTGGTCACGCCCTACATGAACACGTGGGCCGGCTGGAACACCGCGGAAAACCTCTCCTACGCCATCTACGACCAGGAGATCGAGGGCGCGACCGGCGGCGCCGCGGTGCAGGCCGGCGTCAAGCAGCGCCTGCAGACCATGCGCGGCGGGCCGGGCAACTGGCAGTCGGTCGACTGGCTGGTGCTCGACGTGGGGCTGGTCTGGAACGAGAGCGGCGACGACCTCGCGCGCAACTTCGAGAGCGGCGCGCAGTACCGGCAGAGCCCCTTCCCGCAGTACTTCGCGTGGCGACCCGAGCTCAGCCAGTGGGGCCGCAACGCCTACGCGTCGTTCCAGCTCGCCGCAAGCAACACGCTCACCTTCCGCGGCGCGCTCACCTACCTGCTGCAGGACAGCCTGCCCGACTTCGGAAGCGGCGCGTTCGGGCTTGCCAACGCCGCGCGCGGCTCGATCGGCGCGAGCATGCAGCACAACCCCGACGTCAGCACCTTCATCGAGTACCGCGGCATCAACAACTTCGCGCCGGAGAACATCTACCTCTCCGACGCGCTGCTCGCAGGCGGCGTCAACTACCGCATCTCCAAGGCGTACAGCGCGTCCTTCGTGCCCACGTACGACCTGAAGGAGAACGACTTCCGGCTATTCACGCTGAACATCCAGCGCGAGATGCCCGACTTCACGCTCTTCGGCACCTTCGGCTACGACGCCGTGCAGGACCAGTACTTCGGCGGCCTCAACATCCGGATCGGCGGAGCCACCGCGCCGTCGTTCCTCAACACGCAGGCCATCGACCGCTGACCGCGCCGGGCGTCAGCCGTACAGCTCCGCGGCGCGCGGCGGCGGCTCCACGCCCACGTGGCGGAACGCGGCGTCGGTGAGGCGGCGCCCCTGCCTCGTGCGCGCGAGGAACCCGACCTGGAGCAGGTACGGCTCGACCACGTCCTCGAGCGTCAGGGCATCCTCGCCGAGGCTCGCGGCGATCGCCTCGAGCCCCGCGGGGCCGCCGCCGTACGTGGTCGCGAGCGCCCGCAGGTAGCGGCGGTCGAGCTCGTCGAGGCCGAGCGCATCCACGCCCTCCAGGGCGAGGGCATCGTCCACGGTGCGCGAGTCCAGGCGCCCGCCCGCGCGGACCGCTGCGAAGTCGCGCACGCGCCGCAGCAGGCGCAGCGCAACGCGCGGGGTGCCGCGGCTGCGCTCGGCGATGGCGCGGAGCGTCGGCGCAGGCACGCCGTCCATGCGCAGCAGCCGGGCCGCACGCGACAGGATGCTCACCACGTCGTCCACGGGGTAGAAGCCCAGGTTGTGCACCAGCCCGAAGCGCGTGCGCAGCGCCTGCGTGAGCAGCCCCGCGCGCGTGGTCGCGCCGATCATCGTGAACGGCCGCAGGCCGATGGTCACCACCTTCGAGTGCATCCCGCTGTCGACGGTGAAGTCGATGCGGAAGTCCTCCATCGCCGGGTAGATGTACTCCTCGACCGCGGTCGGGAGCCGGTGGATCTCGTCGATGAAGAGGACGTCGTTGGCCTCCATCTTGGTCAGCGTGCCGATCAGGTCAGCGGCCTTCGTCAGCGCGGGGCCGCTGGTGACGTACGCGCGCGTCCCCATCTCCGCGGCGATCACGTGCGCAAGCGTCGTCTTGCCGAGCCCCGGCGGACCATGGAGCAGGACATGCTCCATCGGCTCGCCGCGGCCGCGCGCGGCCTCGATGGCGATGCGCACCCGCTCGATCAGGTCGCGCTGGCCGACGTACTCGTCGATGCGCGCGGGACGCAGTGCGCCCGTCGCCTGCTCGGCGTCGGCGGCCTGCTCCGCGGCGGAGACGATGCGTTCGCGCGCCATCCGGGTCAGAACTGCACCACGGGAGCGTTGCGCTGCGCGGGGTCGTCGACCTGGAAGAAGGGCATGTCCTGGAAGCCGAAGAGGCGCGCCACGAGCAGCGCCGGGAACTGCCGCGCCATCGCGTTGTAGCCCTCGGCCGCGCCGTTGTAGCCGCCGCGCGCGCCCGCGATACGGTTCTCGATCTGCGAGAGCTCGCCCTGCAGCTGCAGGAAGTTCTGGTTGGCCTTGAGGTCCGGGTACGCCTCGGCCACGGCCATCAGCCGGCCGAGCGCGCCGCTCAGGCCCTGCTCTGCCTGCAGGCGCTGCTCCATGGATAGGTTCGGCCGCGTGGCCGACGCGCGCGCCGAGATCACGGCATCGAGCGTCTGCTTCTCGTGCGCCGCGTAGCCCTTGACCGTGTTGACGAGGTTTGGCACCAGGTCGTGGCGGCGCTTCAGCTCGACGTCGATGCCGCTGAACGCGCCCTGCGCGCCGATGCGCCCGCGCGTCAGCGCGTTGTAGACGCCGACGCCCCAGAGCGCGACCACCACCAGCACCACGGCAATGCCGCCGAGGACGACCAGGACGATTCCGAGACCAGCGACGCCTGTACCCATGCGAGGATCCTCCGGACACCATGGTAGCGGTCACGGAACGCAGGTCGCGTCCGCGTCCCCCGCCGAACGGGGCTCACTTCCCGGCAGCAAGGCGCAGCACGGCGGTGAACTCGCCCGCAGTCACCGGCGTCACGCTCAGCCGGTTGCCCTTGCGCAGCGCCACCATCTCCCGCAGCGCCGCGCATCCGCGCAGCTGGTCGATCCCCACCGTCCGCGGGAATCGCTCGACGAAGCGGAGCTCGCGCATGAGCCACCGTGGCTCCGCGCGCGTCGACGCCGGGTCGTGGAACTCGCTCCGCGCGTCGAACTGCGTCGGGTCCGGCTTCGCGGCGCCCGCCACCTCCGCCACGCCGGCCACGCCCGCGGGGTCCGCGTTCGAGTGGTAGATCAGGACACGGTCGCCGGGCGACATGCCGTCGCGCATGAAGTTCCGCGCCTGGTAGTTGCGCACGCCCTCCCAGCCCGTGACGCGGTCGCGCGCAAGGTCATCGATCGAATACACCTCGGGTTCGGTCTTGCAGAGCCAGAATCCGGCCATGCACCGAGGATATGCTCGGCCCGATGCACCCTGCCGCCGCGTGCCATGCGCTGCTTGCGCTTGCAATGTCGCAGGCGGTGCCCGCACCCGCGCCGCAGGCACCAGCGCCGCCCGCACCGGCTCCAGCGCCGCAGGCACCGGCTCCAGCGCCGCCGGCAACCGCCGACCTTCCCCGAGCCTCGCGCGCCGACGACCGCGCCTCGCGCGAGGCGAAGCTCCTCGCCGACCTCGCGCCGGCGCCGATCGCCGAGGAACGCATCCGCGCCATCGCGACGTCGTTCGCGGTCGCGGCGGATGCCGCGACGGCCGTCGACGCCGCCATCGCGCAGTACGCGGCGCAGACGACGGAGGCCCACGCGCGTGCCCTGTCGAACGCACGGGCCCGGCTCAATGCCGGGTTCCGGGCATCGACGGGCCCGTCCGGACTCAGCCCGCAGCCCGGGCCCGAGCTCGCGGAGCTTCTGTCCGCCTGCGCCGAGTGGCGCAGGACGCTCGGCGGCGCCGACGATGCGCTCCTCCGGCAGCTTGCGTCGCTGCGCGCCCCGGACTCGCTCCGCTGCCCGGGCGTCGCGCGCTGGGAACGGGCCATGGAACGCGACGACCTGCCCGCGGAGGACCCCGGTGCCGCGCTTCGGCTCACCGACCTCGTGGACGCGGCACGGCTCGCGCCCGCGGACCGCGCGCGCGTGGAGGCGGCGCTCGACCGGCAGTGGGCCGCCGTCGCCTCGGCCGTCGCCGTGCGGCGGCAGGCGGTGGTCGATGCCGAGGCGCAGCGCGCCCGCCTGCTCGAGCAGTGGGGGCCCGCATGGGAACTCACCGCCGCGGAGGCCACCGCCGAGGAACGGCTCCGCGAACTCGAACGGCTCGATGCCCGCGGCCGGGCCGCGGAGGCTCCGCTTCGCGAGGCCAACCGTGCCGCAGCCATGGCCCTCCTGCGCCTGCTGCCGCCGGAAGCCGCCGACCGCGTGCGCGACGCCTCCGACCGCACGCTGTGGCCCTGGATCTTCGAGGCCGAGCGCGCGCTCGCGGAGACGGTGCGCAAGGCGGGCGAGATCGCAGGCCCCGCGCTCGCCGACCCGCTCGATGCCATGATGCGCGACCTCGCGATGCGGCTCGCCGGCACCCGCCGCGAGCTCGCGCGGCGCGCGTCGGCGGCGGAGGAGCTCGGCACCATCGTGGCCTCGGCCGAGGCCGGGGCGCCCGCCGCGGAGCTCATCCCCGCGCTCGAGGCGCGGATCCGGCTGCACGAGCTGCTCGCGAGGCGCCTGCGCCTCATCACCGAGGCCACCCGCCCGATGCAGCAGGCGGCCGCGGGCGATCCGCGCACCAAGGCACTCCTCGACGAACGCGCGGAGTCGCTCCGTGCGCTCGCGCGCACGCAGCAGTGGGAGCAGCGGGGGCTGCTCGCGCGCATCGCCGAGCTCGGCGCGTCCCCGCCCTCGGACCCGCCGGCGCCCGAGGGTCGCTAGTTCCAGCTCTCGCCCTTGGGCCACTCCTCGCTGCCCTGGCGCTCCGCCAGCGCCACGAGGCGCTCGAGCTCCGCGATGGCATCGCGGACCAGCTCCGCGCGCCGGCGCGGGTCGGCCTCAGCCAGCAGGCGGTAGCGCGCCTCGGCATCGCGCACGAGCGCGTACCCGGCGACCTCGACCGCCGCGTGCGTCGGCACCTCGCGCTCGCCGAAGCACTCGAGCACCTGGCGCGCGGCCTCGACCCGCGCGAGGCGGGGGCGCGAGAGCAGTTCGTGAAGCGCCGCGCGCACGGCGGGCATCGGCGGACGCGCCGCGCGCGGCCGCTCGAGCGGGACCACCTCCGCCATCCGGTACGGGCGGCGACCGTCAGGCTCGTGCATCGCCAGGATCCGCGCGCGCGCCACGCCGTGCAGCACGATGTCGTGCCGGCCGTCGGGCCGGCGCTGGTGCCGCACCAGCCTGCCGACGCAGACCACCGGCCGCAGCGGCGGGGTGCCGCCGTAGTCGTCGCGCCAGTCACGGGCGCCGAACGTCGCCATGGCGATGGGCGCCGCCGACTCCAGGCCGCCATCGCCCGCTGCGTCCTCAACCATCTGCCGGTAGCGGGGCTCGAACACGTGGAGCGCCTGCAGCGCGTGCGGGAACAGCGACACCGTCGGCAGCGGAAAGAGCGCCACCGGCTGCGAATAGTCGACGTCGTCGGCCTCGAACACGCTTCGATCGTAGGCACTCACGGCGCGCGGGTGCGCAGCTCCAGCGCCGATTCGCCCTGCTCGCGCCGGATGTCGCGGCGGCGCGACACCGTCTCGCGCCAGCAGGCCTCCACGCCCATCCGCGCCACGGACCCGACCGCCGTCCGCCCCAGCAGGTCGCACTCGGCCACGGGAACGCCGCCGTCAGAGTGCACCTTCATGCGTCGCCACAGCTCGCGCCGCTGGCTGCGCAGCGGGTTGGAGGCATCGGCCAGCCGGTCGGGCGTCTCCTGCAGGTCCTCGCCGAGGAACGCGGCCGGCGGCGACTCGAGCACCGCCGTCCCCAGCCTTCCCCATTCCTGCCAGAACGCGGCGAGGTCCGCCACCGTCGCCGATCGCCGCTGCATCCTCGGGACCACGAACGGCAGCCCGAACGTCTCCCCGTCCGTGCCTTCCTCCGCCCGGCGCAGGTCGAGCAGGCGCCGGATGTTCGACACCGCCTCGTCATAGCGGTCGAAGCCCATGGTCTCGCGGTAGGTGTGCGCGCACGCCGCGTGCAGCTCGACGCTCACCACGTCCGCGCCCGCCTGCACCATCGACTCGATCGGTCCGGCGGAAGCGAGCAGCTCCGTCCGCACGTGGACCGCACGGACGCCCGCGTCCTTGGCCATGCGCACGAACTCCGGCAGGTCCAGGTGCCGCATCGGATCGCCGAGGCCCGCGAAGGTCACGGCGACGTCGCGTGCCTCCACGGCCTGCAGCAGGATCCGCTCCATCATCGCCCGCGTCATCGGCGGGCGCTGGATGGTGCCGTAGCGGTGCGGGCTGGCCGAGCCGTTGGCGAAGCGCCCGGTGCACAGCTCGACGAGGAGGTGCTGCGGTGCCAGGCTCGGAAGCGACACGTACTGGCGCTCGAGCGCCGCCACCAGCTCGGCCGCGCCGGGGTACGCCGTCATCGTCTCCGGGATGATGGGCTCCAGCCCCCGCCGCATGCGCAGCTTGGCGCGCGGCGAGTCGAAGATCGCGCGGACGGTCGCGATGCGCGCTCCGAAGGGCGCGTGCACCACCCAGCGCGGCGCGCTCCGGAGGTCGTAGTTCCACTTGCCGCGCAGCCCTGCCATGGCACCGACGGTGGTGCCGGGCCCGCGCTCGGCGAGGAAGCGCAGCGCATCGATGCCGGCCGCGCACGGCGACAGGCCGGGCGGTGCGTCGCCGAACACGATCCCCCGCCGGCCCACGGCGTCGAAGCGCGCGGCCACGTCCTCGATCCCTGCGCCGCCGTCGACGAGCACCACCGGCCAGTCGGCGCCCACGGCCAGCGCGCCGTCGAGCCGCCGCGCCTCCAGGCACTCGGCCATGGCGCGCGGCGCCAGCATCTCGTCGAACACGGTGGTGCCGCCGATCCCGCCGCCCCACATCGACTCGCACCACGTGCGGCTCACCGCGATCGCCGCATGCGCCGGCCCGCGCAGCGGCGATGCCGCGCGCTCCAGCTCCACCGGGACTCTCGCACGCGCCGATGCCACCACGTCGGCCACCGCCTCGGGCCGGTCCGCCAGCACGATGACGCGCTCGACGCACCGCGCGCTGGCCACCCGCTCGATGGTGCGCGCCAGCACCGGACGTCCGCCGAACTCGCTGTCGAGGTGCCGCGGGATGCCCGTCCCGCCGTGCTCGGTGTCCGCCACCACGATCGCCACGGTCGGCCGCGCGGCATGCGGCGCCACCACTTCGATCGACGGCGGCTGTCCCTGCACGGCGCGCCGCGGCAGCGGCAGCGCCCTGCGCACGGTGGCATGGCGCGCGATCACCGCGCCCAGCCTCATCTCGACGGCTTCCGGAACCACGCCCGAACCGGAGTCGAACACGCGGAGTCCCGCCTCGCGGTCGGCGCTCACGAACGACCGCACGCGGCGCATCGCCGCATCGTGGAACTCGCGGCGCGCCATGCCAAGCCGCCACTCGAGCGTCGCCAGCGTCAGGAACGGGTTGAGCTGCGCGCTCCACGCTGCGTCAAGCGCCGTGCCCCGCGCGTGCCACACGCCGTCCACGCCCAGCGGATCGACGCCCACTAGCGCCACAGGGTCGCAGCCGAGGTGCCTGAGCAGCCGGTGCGCGCGCTCCTCGGCGCGCCCCGCTCCCAGCGATCCGAACCGCGCGGAGTCGCCGCCGCCGTCGCCCGTGAGGCGCAGATGCCCCGGCCACCATCGCCGCGCGGGCGTCTCCAGGACCGCCGGCGCGACGAGCGTCGACGCGGCCAGCAGCCGCTCGGGCAGCGCGCCCAGGATGGCCTCGAGGTCGGGCTCCTCCACGCCGAGCACCACCGCGTCGGGCGCGATGCCGGCGGCCGCGAGCGGACGCAGCGCACCCGCCGTGCACGCCAGCAGGTACCGAAGCCTCGGCTCCGGCTGCGCGAGCGCCTCAAGCGCCTGCGCGAGCGACGGGCCCTCGGCGGCGAGCACGCCGAGGGAACCGGCACACGCACCGGAGAGCTCGGCCACGCCGGCGAAGGCGAGCGGCGATGACGGGACCATCGACACGATCGCTAGGCTACGGAGCCATGCGCACGCGTGCGAGCGGCCGCGCCCGCGGTGCATGCGCAGCGCAGACGCGGCCACCGACCCATGGACACCGAGCTCCCGGCATCCCCGCTCCTCGAGCGCTTCCTGGCGGAGTCGCCCTGGAGCCTCGCCCTGCCGCTGGTGGTGCTGGCGGCGGCGCTCGCCTGGTGGGGCGCGCGCAACGACCGCGCCCGGCCCATCCTCGCCGGCGCCGGGCTGCTCCTCCTGGCCGCGGGGACGCTCGCCGTCGCGCACTGGTGGACCTCGCCCGGCGAGCGCGCGGCGGCCGTCGCGCGCGAGCTGGTGGCCGCCGCCGAGGCCGCCGACATGGACCGCATCCGCGCCTGCTTCGCCCCGGATGCCTCCATGCACTACGGCAGCCCGCGCAACCCGGGCGATGACCTCGACCGCCTCATGGCCGCGGCCGAGGGCCTCCGCGGCCGCAGGCGCATCGAGTCGAACGACATCACGCGGCTCGACATCGCCACCGTCGACGGCGACCGCGGCATCGTGATGCTCGGCTGCCGCACCGAGGTGAAGTCGGGCTACGGGCCCATCCCCACGCTCTGGTGGATCGAGGTGCGGCGCATGCCCGAGGGCGGCTGGAAGATCGACCGGCTGGCCTGGCTGCAGCTTGTCAACCAGGTGCCCGACCGGGGCGCGCTCTAGCGCACGCGCGCACGCACGCACGCACGCCGGCCGCGCCGCATCACAGGCGCACGACCTGCCGCAGCGCATCGACCGCGCGCGCGATGCCCGCGGCATCCACGTCGAGGTGCGTCACCGCGCGCACGCGCTGCGGGTCGAGCGCGATCATCCGGACGCCGCGCCCCTCCAGACGGGCGCACAGCTCGGGGCCCGTGCACGCCGATGGGTCCACGTCGAAGAACACCATGTTGGTGGGCGTGCGCGCCGGCTCCACGATGGGGCGGAGCCCCGCGATGCCCGCGATGCCCTCGGCGAGCGTGCGTGCGTTCGCGTGGTCCTGCGCCAGCCGCTCCACGTGGTGGTCGAGCGCGTGCAGCGCCGCGGCCGCAAGCAGCCCGCTCTGGCGCATGCCGCCGCCGAACATCTTGCGGAACCGTCGCGCGCGCTCGATGAAGGCCGCCGTGCCCGCCAGTGCGCTCCCCACCGGGCAGCCGAGCCCCTTCGAGAAGCACACGCTCAGCGAGTCGGCATGGCGCGCAAACGCCTCGGGCGCGTATGCCGCGGCCACGCACGCGTTGAAGAGCCGCGCGCCATCCACGTGCACGTGCAGCCCGCCCTCGCGCCCCGCGGCCGCCACGCGCTGCCACCGGTCCATCGCCCATACGGTGCCGCCGCCGCGGTTCTGCGTGTTCTCCGCCACGAGCATGCGGCTGACGGGGTGGTGGACGTTGCGCGTGCGGATCGCGGCGCGCACGTCGTCCGCATCGAAGAGGCCGCTCGCGCCGCGCACCGTCCGCACCATGGCACCCGAGAGCGCCGCCGGCGCGCCGGTCTCGTAGTGGATGATGTGGCTGTCCTCGTGCGCGACGATCTCGTCGCCGGGCCCGCACGCCACGCGGATCGCGAGCTGGTTGGCCATGGTGCCGCTCGGCACGAACACCGCGGCCTCCTTGCCGAGCACCCTTGCGACGCGGGCCTCGAGCGCGGCCACGGTCGGCTCGTCGCCGAGCACGTCGTCCCCGAGCGGTGCCGCGCGCATCGCCTCCCACATGGCCGCGGTCGGCCGCGTCACGGTGTCCGATCGGAGGTCGACGACTGCTTCGGTGGGCATGGTCCGTTCCTGCGGGCCGGGCCCGCGCCGTGCGTCAGCCGTTCAGCGCCTGCAGGTCCGCCGGGACGAACTTGCCGTCCTTGCGCACCAGCTCGCCGTCGAAGGAGACGGTGCCGCCGCCGTAGTCGGGGCGCTGGATGCACACGAGGTCCCAGTGGATCTCGCTGCGGTTGCCGTTCTCGGTCTCCTCGTAGCAGCGGCCCGGCGTGAAGTGGAAGCTGCCCGCGATCTTCTCGTCGAACAGGATGTCCTTCATCGGGTGCAGGATGTGCGGGTTGAAGCCCAGCGCGAACTCGCCCACGTACCGCGCGCCCTCGTCGGTGTCGAAGATCGCCTCGAGCTCCTTCTGGTTCTGGTCGGCCCAGCAGCGCACGATGCGGCCCTTGGAGAACTCGAGCCCGACGTTCGTGAACGAGGTGCCGTTGTAGAGGGTCGCGGTGTTGTACTGCAGGATCCCCTCCACGCTGTCGCGCACCGGCGCGGTGAAGCACTCGCCGTCGGGGATGTTGCGCTCGCCGCAGCACGGCACCGCCTTGATGCCCTTGATCGAGAAGCGCAGGTCGGTGGCGCCCGGCCCCTTGATGTGCACCTTGTCCGCGGCCTCCATGCGCCGCTTCAGCGGCTGCACGTCGCGGTCCATCTTCGCGTAGTCCACCAGGCAGACGTCGAAGTAGAAGCGCTCGAAGTCCTCGGTCGACATCTGCGCAAGCTGCGCCATGCTCGGCGACGGCCAGCGCAGCACCACCCACTTGGTATGGTTGACCCGCTGGTCGAAGTGCACGGGCTTGGAGTAGTGGCGGCCCACCGACCGCATCTGCTCGGGCGCGATGCCGCTCATCTCGCTGACGTTGTCCGCGCCGCGGATCCCCACGTAGCACTGCATGCGCTTCATGCGCTCGAGGTCGCACTCGCCCCACACGCGCAGGCCGTCCTCGCCGGAGAGCTTGTTCAGCGCGCGCATCACGCGGTTGGCGCGCAGCTCCACGTGCGGGTGCCCGCCCGCGGCGCGCGTGGCCTCCACCAGCGCCACCGCCATCGCCGGCGGCACGTCGAACAGCTCCATCAGGAGGTGCTCGCCCTCCTTCACCTGGCAGCTGTGGCGGACGAGGAGCTCGGCAAGCCGTTGGTAGCGCGGGTCCATGGGAGGGTCATCGTACGCGCACCCCCTGCCGCAGGACCTCGTCCATGGCCGCCACCGTGAGCTCGTCGAAGCGGTCGATCACGCGCTCCGCGGACGCAAGCTCCGCGTGCGTGTGCCCCTCGCTGCAGATCGCCACGCACGGCATGCCCGCGGCGTGCGCGGCCTCGATGCCGGGCACCGCGTCCTCCACAACCACGCAGCGGGCGGCCGCAACGCCGAGCCGCTCGGCGGCCTTCAGGAAGATGTCGGGCGCCGGCTTGCCGTGCGCCACGTCCAGACCGCAGACCTCGGCGTGGAACCACCGCGCGGCACCCAGGCCCTCCACCGCCACGCGCAGGTTCTCGGGTGGCCCGCTCGTGCCGACGGCAAGCAGCCAGCCCGCCGCGTGCAGGCGCTCGAGCAGCTCCGCCCCGCCCGCCATCGCGGGAAACGCCTCGGCCACCATCTGCCGGTAGAGCGCCTCCTTCTCGTCGGCGTGCTCGCGCGCACGTTCGGCCGGCGGGGGCTCGTGCCCGTCCGCGCGCCAGTACATCTCGATGATCCGGTCGTTGCGCATGCCGAAGCTCCGCACGAAGAGCTCGCGCTCGAGCCGCACGCCGTGGCGCGCGCACATCGCATGCCACGAGCGCCAGTGCGCGTCGAAGCTGTCGACAAGGGTCCCGTCAAGGTCGAAGATCGCGGCTCGCGGGGCATCGGGCATGGCCCGAATCTACCCGGGCCGCACGCGCCCCACGCAGGGCGGCAGCACGCGCACCG
>Ga0172367_10001318_pt1 | contig 36486 bp, 24 predicted proteins | sample Lak10m_FD_114542 | JGI IMG/M metagenome (GOLD analysis project Ga0172367, IMG submission 114542) | Freshwater microbial communities from Kabuno Bay, South-Kivu, Congo - kab_022012_10m | ecosystem: Environmental > Aquatic > Freshwater > Lake | place: Democratic Republic of the Congo: South-Kivu... | reverse complement strand
GTATAATGTCAAATTTAATTAAAACATCAGGAAGTACAAGTAAATCTGTTGCAACAAGAAACACTAATTTCAAAATTGGTGTAAATGGTAGCAGTGATTATGGTCCAACAAACGTAACAGGATTTTATAAAGGTATAACACCCCCATCTGGTGGTTATACAATATATGTTCATAAAGACAGTGGAGGACCAAGTATTCATGTTGCCAACAACGATACTCAATGTATTTTCTTTTTACAATCTTTTGGGGCAACTGGTAGTACAATTAATGAAGTTTTAAATTGGTCTACGGGTAGAACGGATATGTGGGTTCAAACTGCAGTTTTAACATCAGGAGATTTGGATGCAACGGGATACACAAATACTGCTGAAATATATTATGATCCAGGTGATGCATCATCGTATGCTGGAACGGGAACAGTATTAACAAATATTGGAACAGATGGTAACGTCTCAGGGACCAGTGGTACATTGAGCGGTGTTGCATATGAAAGTGCAACGGCCCAAGGTGTCTTTAATTTCGATGGTGGTACTGATACAATTTCATTTAATAGTTATAATTTTGGAAATACAATTACAACAACGGCTTGGGTTTATCCAAGAAATGAATATAGCATAAATACTTTGATGTCCAATTGCGGTCCCAGCACTGCAACAAACGGATTCAAAATGGCTTGGAATAATTTTGTAACAACAAATCTGACAATGAATTTTGAAGCAGGTAATGGTAGTTCGGGTGGAGTCCAATCAACGGCAATAAATACAATTACTGAAAATCAGTGGCAACATATTGCATATGTTTTTGATAAAACAAATAGAACTATTAAGTTTTACAAGAATGGTACCGAAATTGCAACTGAAAGTGGAGGAACACCAGTAGCGAATATAGGAACCAACCAAACTTGGTGGATTGGGTCAATTGGGGGAAATGGATTTCAAATGAATGCCAATTTGGGTCAATTTAGAATTTACAAATCATTAAGAAGTACATCTGATATTTTGGATGAATATGATAATACAAAATCAAGATACGGTCTTTAATTTTTTTATTTAGAATTTTTTATTTATATTATAGTACAAGACAAATTGTGGTGTAACTCCACAAGCAAATGTGTCACTTAAAAAAAATATAAATGAAAGAGGTTATTTCTCAGGAAATTATCGAAAATTTCCTTAATGGTTGGGACGATGAAAAGTATATCGTCGGAGTAGAATACGATTACCCAACAAACACAATCTACAAAATTATTCAGGACCCTGAACAGGGTAAAATCATTAAAAAAGATTCATTTACACCATTTTTATGGGTTGGTGATTTATCGGGTTTGAATTTTTATAGGAATTCCAAATCAGAACAAAAAAGAGCAATGTCTACACATGGTATTGTAATTGAAAAATTACAAACCTATGGTAATGAAAGGCTTGAAGGTGGTTTGAAGTATTTGGTAAAAAGTATAAAAAGTTATACCAACCTAACAAGTTTCTTTAGAGAAGGTGGAATCGATCCGTGGAATGAAAATTTTAGACAATATTTTCAGGTTCTATCACCTGTTGAACAATATCTAATTGATAAAAAGAAAAGATTATTTAAGGGTATTGATGATTATGGTGGTGTTCATCGATTTGTATTCGATATTGAGACCACAGGTCTTGAAGCCGATAAAGATAAAATTATCTTGATTGGAGTTAAGGACAATCGTGGTTTACAAAAAACAATTGCGGCGTTTGGTGAAGACGGCGAAAAAAAATGTATTGAGGAATTTTTCTTAACAATTAGAGAAGTGAAACCAACAATTATTGGTGGTTATAACTCAGCTTTTTTCGATTGGCCTTTTATTTTAAAAAGAGCACAAATTTTAGATGTTGATACTCAGGGTTTGACGGGAATATATACCTCAAAAGGAATAACAGAAAAAGAAGGTATATTAAAACTAGCAAATGAGGTTGAACCATATACACAACATGTTATTTGGGGTTTTAACATTATTGATATTGCACACGCGGTTCGTAGAGCACAGGCAATCAATAGTGAAATTAAGTCTTGGGGTTTGAAATATATTACACAATATTTGGAAAAAGAAAAACCTAATCGTGTGTACGTGGATGGTGCTTGGATTTCTAAAATATATCTTGATAACGAAAGTTATTATATTAATCCTAAAACAGGAAAATATAAAAAAATAGGGGAGCCTGGTACAGAAAATATTTTACAAAAATATCCTGGTAAATATGAAATATGGACCGGTAGAAAAATTATTGAACAATATCTTGATGATGACTTAACTGAAACTATGGTTGTTGATGATTCATTTTCACAATCAACTTTTTTACTTTCTAAATTAGTTCCTACTACGTATGAAAGAATCGCAACAATGGGTACAGCAACATTGTGGAAAATAATTATGTTGGCTTGGAGTTATGAAAATAATTTGGCCGTACCCTGTAAAGATGAGAAACGTGCAATTACTGGTGGTTTATCAAGATTACTAAATGTTGGGTACTCAAAGAACATTGTTAAATTTGACTATGCATCTCTATACCCATCAATTCAACTTGTATATGATGTGTTCCCTGAATGTGATGTTATGGGAGTGCAAAAATCAATGTTAAAGTATTTCCGTAATATTCGTATCAAATATAAAAGACTTGCTGGTGAATTGGTAAAAATCAATCCTGTTGAGGCGGAAATGTATGACCGTAAACAATTACCAATTAAAATTTTCATTAACGCTTATTTCGGTTCATTGTCGGCACCACAAGTATTTCCGTGGGGTGATATGAATATGGGTGAAACAATTACTTGTGTTGGTCGTCAATGTTTACGAATGATGATTATGTTCTTTATGAAGAAAGGTTATAAACCTCTTGTGATGGACACGGATGGTGTTAACTTTGAAACGCCCGAAACAATTAATGAACACAAATATATCGGTAAAGGTTTAAATGAATTAGTTGATGATGGTAAGGAGTATATTGGTATTGAAGCGGATACGGCGGAGTTTAATGACATTTTTATGAGAAATGAAATGGGGTTAGATATTGATTATACTGCACCGGCATGTATCAACGTATCTCGTAAGAATTACATCATCAAATTATTAAAGAAGGGTATAGAGAAAATTAAGTTGACAGGCAATACAATCAAGTCTAAAAAACTACAACAATACATTGTTGAGTTTTTGGATGAGGGTTTAAAAATGTTATTAAATGGTGATGGTGTGGGATTTGTTGATTTGTATTATGATTATGTGACTAAGATTTTCAATAAAGAAATTCCATTGTCAAAAATTGCAAATAAGGCAAGAGTTAAACAATCCGTTGATGAGTATAGAAAACATATTAAAAAAGTAACTAAAGCTGGTTCATTGATGTCAAGACAGGCTCATATGGAACTTGTTATGTTAAATGATTATCCTGCTGGTTTAGGTGAAACAATTTATTATGTTAACAACGGATTAAAAAAATCTTCTGGTGATGTACAAAAGGTTTCAAAACCAACAAAAAAACAACAAGAAGAATTTCAACAAAAACATGGGTATCCAATACCTCCTGATTTTATTGAAGTGAATTGTTATATGATTTCAGAAAAAGAAATTCAAGACAATCCAAATATGACAGGAGATTACAATGTACCAAGATATTTGTCGACATTCAATAAAAGAATAGAACCATTACTTTGTGTATTCAAACCTGAAATTAGAGAAGATATATTAGTAGAAGACCCCAATCAAAGACAGTATTTCACAAAATTACAATGTGAATTGGTTAGTGGATTTCCTTTAAAAGAAGATGGTCAGGATAAGTTTGATGAAGTGATGACTTTATCTGATAGTGAAGTTTTATTTTGGAATCGTGTAAATCGTGATCCTTTTTTTATGTACGTTGAAGATAGTTTATCACTAGTTGACCAATACTGGGTAGACTACAATAGAAAGGTTGTAAAACTACAGGCAAATAGTATAAAAAGTAATGAGGATGAAATCATTGAGAACAGTGCTCATGATTATGCATATCATGCAGTAGAATCTTAAATTACATTAAATGGTGATTGCATCGGTCTAAACTTCAATGATTTATTAAGATTTTCCGCCTCGGCACCTTTTCTTTCGAGAAGTTTGTCGGGGCGAAGTCTTTCGAGTCTTTGCATTAACTCTTCAACTAACTTCGTTCTTTCGTCTTTTGCTTCAGTTAATAATGAACTATAATCAAGTTTCACTGAACTATCAGGAACTTGTAAATCACCTGAAAACTTACCCCATATTCTAGCTAAACCTTCTTTAGAATATGCTATTAGATATTTTCTAACCCAATTTTGTGCGGGTTTATTTAAAACATCCCAAGTCAGTGGGGTTGTTTCAACATCTGATGGTAATTTAACAACGTCCGCATTTTCATCTAAACATGTATCTCTATCTGTGGTATCATAATACCAATACCAAACTCTATAATTGTTTCTCAAATTAGAGAAATCAAATCTACCACCAGGTACGTTATGTAAGTGAACAAGTTTTGTTCCGTTAGGACCTGCAGTGATTCTATATGTAACATCCCCTCCAATTAATCTATTTTTAATATTTCTATCTTGCATTCTTAAAAGTAGGTCATATGCGGGTAACATGAAATAAGAACCCGAAGTACCAACTTGTGCAAAACCACCAACACCACCGAAACCAACACCACCAAGACCACCGAAACCACCTAAGAATGGATCCACAATTGAATCCGTTAATTCTGCTCTTTGAAACCAAAGAAGTTCGTTTATTTCTCTACCGGCGGGTATTACATATGTTTGTGTGTTACCCGATAATTCAAAATAATCCTTTTTTAATTCCCAATTTCCACCTGTCTGTAAACCAACAATTTTAGAATAAGAGTGTGTGTATTGTGTTTCGTATTCTAAACTTCTTGTTGTAAATGCTCGTGTTAAAGATTGTGTATCAACATCAAGTCCCGCTAAAGCCGACCACTGAGATTCTATTAACCAATCACTCACGTATTGTTCATATTCGGATATAGATAGTTCCATAAATGTATCCATCTGCTCCTCGGTAAGTTCAATTCCACGAACGGGCATACCCAATAAATGAAACACCTGTGTATATAATTTCTCCTTTTCGGGTTGTGATATTACTGTTATTGACATAGTTTTTTGGTATATTCCTATAAATACTTTATATTTGTATTATGGAAATACTAAATTCAGATATTAGAAATCATAGATATGACCATTTCAAAAGTCTTCTATCTGGTGATTTTAAAAAAAAATATAAAGAAAAATGTAATATAGTTTTTGAAAAAAAAGGTAGAGAATTGGGTATATGGGGTTATTGGCGTAAAAATGGAATGTATGGAATTCTAGATTTTTTCAACGAAGTTCCCGTTTCTTGGTGTTGGAGAAATACACCGAATACACACCCTTATTGTTTTCATGATTTTTACTATCTATACTATCAAAAAACAGGAGTAGAGTTGGATTTTAATGATAGAGATAAGTGGGATGAAAATTTAGAATTATTATTTGATTTTGTTGAAGGAAATTTCGAATTATTTTTTACTACCAATATTGAAACAAAGTATTTTTATCATTTTTGGTTTAGGTGTAACAAATCTTGGACATTAGGACAAATTACAATTATTTGTTTAATGTATAAAATTAGAACCATTTTTAATGAACACAAAATTGTAAAAATGGATTTTGCATTACAACGAGGAGATATAAATGATTTTAAAGGTATTGATGTTATAATTGAATTAGAAACAAAAGAAAAAATTAAAATACAAGTAAAGAGTGGTAAAGTAATTCGTGAAGATGAAAGTGGATATCTTGTATCGGGATCGGTAAACGATTTAAAAGCGGATGTGGATTATTGGTGTTATGTTGATATTAAATTAAACGAAACTGAAATTATTTTATTTCAAAACCTCAATAGATATATTAATAGGGAAGGACAAAATATATTTTTCAAAAAAGAAATCACTCACCCTGTAAGAATAAAAGAAAAAATTATGGTACCAGAAAAATTAGAAGAAATTGCAACATTTTGTTTTGATAGAAAAGTATTAATTGAAATTGAACACATTCCCGATGGTTCTAATGAGGTTATAATACAAAAAGAACCTGAGAAAATGATTAATATTAGAATTTCAGATTTTAAAGATGAAAATCTTATAGTTTTATTGAAAGAAAAATTTGATGAATTAAAGCAAGTGTTTAATTAAATCTTGACCGAACGATTCCGAGAATTCTCCATCTCCCATTACTTGGTCAATAATCCCTTTCTTCTTCTGTAATATATTATAGATAACTTTTTCTATTGTATTCTCAAATACGGGATAATACACAAGTACACTATTCTTTTGCCCATAACGATACGCTCTATCCTCTCCTTGTGAGTGATCAGCAGGAACAAATGAAAGGTCATTCATAATAACCACTTCAGCTGCGGTCAATGTAATACCAACACCAGCAGCTTTAATATTACCAATGAATACCTTTACTTTATCTTCATTTTGAAATCTATCAACAGATTCTTGTCTTCTGTCTTTAGACATACGACCATCTAAAACAACAGAATTCTTTTTGTATTTCTCATGTAACATATCAAGAGTCATTGTAAAGTTTGTTAATACAATAACCTTCTTACCTTGTTCAAGACATTTGTCAATCAATTCACATGTATAAGGAATTTTTTCATAAGAAATTAATTGTCTTACTTTCATAAGACGATTAAGAGTAATACTAATTGTATCCTCCTCTTTCTTTTCTTTACTGATTCTTACAAATTCTTCCAACTCATCATCATACATTTTACTACTCAATTCAAGAAAGACGGGAGTTACAATTTTTTCTGGTAAATCTAGAATGTCGGTTTTCATTCTACGAAGAACAACGTTCTTAGTTAGTTCTCGTAATTCATCCAAATTACTTGCACCACTTGTGTTCCAAACTTTTCTATTACCAACCCTGAATTGAAATCCTTTACAATATCTTCTTACATATGTTTGCCAATTCAAGGTAAGAGGTGAATCAACAATCTTTAATAAATTAAAATAGTTTATTGGTCTTGATGTCATTGGTGTTCCGGTTAATAACCAAACCTTAGGAATCTTTTCTAAAACATCATTCAATAATCTTGTTCTTTGTGCTGTGTTGTTTGAAATGTAATGAGCTTCATCTACGATTGCCAACTCAAAACCGGCATTAACCAATAATTTATAATCATCACTATCCTCACTTTTATCTGTGGTGTGATAGTTCTTAATAATATCATAATTAATAATATAGAAATCAAAAGTAGAGCCCCATTTACGTCCTTCGACAATTAATACTTTTCTATCTGAATAGTTTTTTATTTCCCTTTCCCAATTTATTTTTAGAGATGCAGGACACACTATAAGTATTTTTTTTGCACCACTTTCTAACGCACCAATTACCGCCGATGTGGTTTTTCCCAGCCCCATATCATCGGCTAAAATATATTTATCGTTTGCTAATAGTTTTTCAATTGCTATTTTTTGATGATTCATTGGAGGTCTTGTTGAATAGACCGAATAATCAATAATCCTACTTAGTTTTTTTTCTGGTTGAATTACCGCCGCTTTTGGTAACCAAAATGCGGATAGTTTATCGGAATCTAAAATTTTACCCCAAATGTGATATGCTTTATCAGATTCACACAATAGTTTCTCACACCATATTTTGTCGGGTATGGAGGTTAAAAGTTTCTCATCCATTAGTTTTTCACCAAAATTGGAAACAATACTAATATATTTTTTAGCAATTTTAGGAGTGGTGTCCTTATATTTTAAAACATACTCAGATTGTGGTCTTGTTAGTTTAAAGTTTTTTACTTCAACAAATCTCCTTTTCCATTCCAATAATTGATTATTAGAACCTTCATATGTTAATAAAACATCTCTTGCTTCAATTTCAGGTATAATCATACTATCCATTATTACAAATATAAATAATTAGATTATAATATTAAACTATTTATAAGGATATGAACAATAAACTACCAATCACCAGATTGTCTAAATTCTTCTCACAAGAAGATTTTGACATCAACATACAAATGGGTCAAGAGTATCTTCATGGTGACTTGAATATGAAATTTGTTTTATATCGAGTTGATAGGACAAAAACTGATACCGACTCAATATATGCTGAAGTTGGTAAAGACGAAATTAAATTTTTCCCTCCAATTGAAATTAATGGATTGGTTCAAATTGCTGAAGCAAAGAATGCATCTTATAAAACCGGTGTCGCAAGATATTTGGAAGCCGGTAATCTTACAATAAGAATTTATTTAAGTCATTTAGATGAATTAGGTGTACAAATTAGATACGGTGATTTTGTTGGTTATGCTGAAAGTGAAGAAAGATTACGTTTCTATCAAGTAACCAATGACGGTAGAATACAAGCTGACAATAAACATAAAATGTTTGGATATAAGCCACATTATCTGACAATAGAGTGTGCTCCTGTCCAAGAATCAGAATTTAGAGGAATATAAAATGGGTATCCCAAAAAGAAAAAACGACATAGAAGTTTACGGAAACAAGGAATACTACCAAGGTCAAAAAATTCTTGAGAGAAGACAAGAGTTATTAGATAGAATCACTAAATCCGATTCTTATTTACCTGATTCTGTCCTACATGATGATTTAGATGGGGGAATGTTGGACTTTGTCAAGAAGAACTTCAAAATAGTGACAGACGGTGAGATGATTCCCGTTATTCCTAAAATTATGACTATACAAAGATGGGGGGAATTCACAAATAATTGGCAGTTTACAGACGATGATGGAAATATAAAACTTCCATTTATTGCTTTGATAAGAAAGCCCGATGCACAACCTGGAACAAATCCATCTGTTCAAAGAACAATTCCTGATAGAACTACATTCTATTATGCGTCTGTCCCAACTTGGAACGGTACACAAATGGGTGCGGACATTTATAAAATGCCACAACCTGTTGCAATTGATATATCATATGAAGTTACTATAGTTTGTACTAAATTCAGAGATTTAAATAAATTTAATAAAATTGTTTTACAAAAATTCTCCTCAAGACAATCATATACCACAGTTAAGGGTCACTATATTCCAATTGTTTTAGATGGTATTGATGATAGTACCCCTATGGAATCTTTGGATAGTCGTAGATTCTATATTCAGAATTATAAATTTACCATGTTAGGTATATTAATTGATAGTGAGGAATTTGAGGTAAAACCCGCTTTAAGTAGAATGTTTCTTATGAATGAGTTTATACAGAGTAGTAACTATCAAAAGAAATATATTAATAAAACAATAGATATAACCGTAGTAAGTTTCACTGCTGATGGTTTACAGACCGCGTTTAGTGTTGGTGAAACTATCGGTATACTTTTTAATGTTGCAATTAATGGTTTGATTCAAGAAAGAGATGTTGATTATTTTCATGTTGCGGGTACATCTAAGGTAACTTTTGTGACTCCACCATTAGAAGGTAGTGTTATTACCATAACATATTACAAAGGAAGAAATAGTGTCATAATTGATACTTACGGTAGACCTATCCAAGTATCGACCGAGTATTTTACTTACAATGGTTCAACATTATCTTTCACGGTTGTAAACGTAATAGATAGTATTGTTACATTAGATATTAATGGTCTTGTAGAAGAAGAGGGTGTGGGTTTTGAAATAACGGATCAAAGAGTGGTCACGTTACAAGGTGCACCAGTTGTGGGTTCTAAAATAGGTATTACCTATCTACATTAATCACTCACCGTACAAATCTTTTTTCTTAGGTTTACAATTTTCTTCTATTAATTTTTCTAAAAATTTATAGATTTTTATTCCTTTTTCATCACAAAACTTTTTTAACATTTCGTGATGTTTTTCACTTATTTTAACGTTTTTAACTGTGTTTTCCATACTAAAGATAAATTAAGATATTATTAGATAAATAAATATCTATTTTAAAAATATTAGGGAAATCTTTCATAAAAACAAAGATATTTATAATGTAAGTAATAAATTATTTAACCAAACATTAATCAATGGCAAGTTCAAACAGAGTTTTCGTTTCTCCTGGTGTATATACCTCAGAGAAGGATTTAACATTTGTGGCTCAAAGTGTGGGTGTAACAACACTCGGTTTAGTTGGTGAAACCTTAAAAGGTCCCGCTTTCGAACCAATTTTAATCAGCAACTTCGACGAGTTTAAAACATATTTTGGTCCATCATCACCTGTAAAGGATGGTATTGGTAATCCAAAATATGAATTACCATATGTTGCGAAATCATATTTAGAAGAATCAAATCAATTATTTGTAACAAGAGTTTTAGGTTTAACAGGTTACAAACCAGTAAAAAGTTATGGTATTAAAACCTTAGGTGGTGTTTCAATCACATTAACAGGATACACATCGACAACAGGTCTAACATTTGATCCTGTGACGGGTGGTACAATATCAGGTGAACTTTCAGGTAAAACGGCTTTTGATGGAACATCAATCACGGATTATATTGAAACAGAATTTAGTGATTTCACTACTGGTGATACAGGAACATGGTTTGTTATTGGTAAACCCGATGCAGATGATGTTGCAGCATTAACAGCATCTGATGAAGTTTTGTCACCTTTGACAGGTCAAGACAATGAAACATCTAATCATCAGAAAGAATGGTATAACGTATTTTTCAATAGTGGTGCTACAATCACAGATGTATATTCATACCTATTTGTTTGGGACGATGACCACTTTGATGTTACAAGATATGAATACAACGCGTCCTTGAATTCAGATTATCATGACGTTGTGGTGGCTGCTCTTAGATCAAGAGGTTCTTATAGTGGTCAAGCATTAAATTTAGAAGTTACGGGTTCAACTGTAAGTATTTCGGGTGATATCACAGGTAATCCTTTAGGTGAGTTTACTTTAAATGTAACAGGTTCTACAAGTGGTGCAAAATCATTCACTTGTTCATTAGACACAACATCAACAAAATTCATCACCAAAGTTTTAGGTCATGAAGTTTTTGATAAAGTAAAATCGGATTTTCCTTTATATGTACACGAAGTTTATTCGTCTCTTTTAAAATCTGCTTTTGATAAGGGTTTAATTAGAGGTTTGAGTACAACGGTTGTGGTAGAAACAGATGGTAACAACTTCTTAGGTCAGTGGGATACCACAATTTCTCCTATGGTTGTTTCTGAAGTTCGTGGTGGTGAAGTTGCAGATTTATTTGAAGTTATCACAATTTCAGATGGTGAAGCGGCAAACTTCCAAGTTAAAATAACGGTTCAAAACATCGATTTAGATAGTGGTGATTTTGATTTAATAGTTAGAGATTTCAATGATTCTGACGATAATATCGTTGTATTAGAGAAATTTACAAGATGTAATATGAATCCTGATTTACCAGGTTATGTTGCTAGAAAAGTTGGTACATCAGATGGTGAATATGAATTACGTTCAAGATACATTATGTTATCTATGGCGGATAATCACCCAACCGATGCATTTCCTGCTGGTTTCAAAGGGTTTAAAAATAACGGAACATTCGGTGGTGGAAATAAATTAGGTAGTGTTTTATACAAAACTGAATATTTTGACGCTGGCGATGTAATATCATATGAAGTAGACGGTACACCTGTTCTATCAAATGGTGACAAAGTAAGAAAGGTTTCCTTGGGTCTATCATCTCAAGTTGGTTTTGATAGAGACTTATTGAAATATAAAGGATTAGGAGCGTCAACAGAAACTTTTGGTTTCCACTTATCAACAAACGCATCTTCTATAACAGGAGTAACATTTCAGTGTACACCATATGATTTAGAAGGGTTAAGTAAAGATAAATTGGAAAACGTTTCTTTCCGTAAGTTTACTTTCGCGGTGTTTGGTGGTTGTGATGGTTGGGATATCTACAGAAATGTAAGAACTAACGGAGACGCGTTCATTTTCGGTAAAAATGTATATGTAAGTGGACATACAACCAATGGAGGTGTATTTAGTTCAAGTGTTGGTAACTCTGATTATTATGCTTACTTACAAGGTGTGGAAACATTTGCAAATCCTGAAGCGGTTGATATTAACGTATTTGCAACTCCAGGTATTAACTTCCTCGACCACAGTTCATTGGTTACTCAGGCAATCGACATGATTGAAAATGATAGAGCGGATTCACTTTATGTGATGAACTCACCTAACGTTTCAACCGCAGAAGAGGTTATTGACAATTTGGATTCAGTTTCAATTGATAGTAACTACTCAGCAACATACTGGCCTTGGATTCAAGTAAGAGATGGGGACAACGCAACTCAGTTGTATATTCCACCAACAGGGGAAGTTTTAAAGAATATCGCATTGACCGATAACGTTTCATATCCTTGGTTCGCTGTAGCGGGTTATTCAAGAGGTTTAATAAACGCGATTAAAGCATACAAAAAACTTACTCTTGATGAAAGAGATGACCTTTATAAGAACAGAATTAACCCAATTGCAACATTCTCAGACACTGGTACAATTATTTGGGGTAATAAAACCCTACAGGTTAGAGAATCTGCACTTGATAGAATCAACGTAAGAAGATTATTATTAAGAGCTAGAAAGTTAATTTCAGCGGTTGCAATTAGATTGTTATTTGAACAAAATGACGAACAAGTAAGAAATGAGTTTTTGAGATTAGTAAATCCTATTCTTGAATCAATTAAGAAAGAGAGAGGTTTATTTGACTTCCGTGTAACAGTATCAAATGATCCAGAGGATATTGATGCTAACACACTTAGAGGTAAAATTTATATCAAACCTACTCGTTCTCTTGAATTTATTGATGTTGAGTTTGTTATTACACCTACAGGTGCGTCTTTCGATAATATCTAAAGTAAAGTATATAAAAATGAAAAGGGAGTCCATTGGATTCCCTTTTTTGTTCCACATGTTCCACGCGGAACCATTTTTTATAATAATTATACTTTTATATACAATCCAGTATACTGGAACCAGATATTCTAGTATTTATTAATAAGTTAAGAAATATTCTAGAACTGGATACTGGGACTAGTAAAAAACTAATTAAAATTTTTGATAAAATCAAGTATTGAATCAATTATAGTTAAAAAAAAATATTTCTTGATTTGAATATATTTATAGGAATAAAGAATAACTAAAAACTTAACAAATACAAAATGGCAGATTTATTAATGAAAATGCCGGTTCCTTATGAACCGAAAAGACAAAACCGATTCATTGTTAGATTCCCATCATCTTTGGGTATCAATGAATGGTATGTAACATCAGCGGCTAGACCAAGTGCTAAAATCAATTCTGTGGCTATTCCCTTCTTGAATACATCGACATATGTAGCAGGAAGATTTGAATGGCAGGAAATGAGAGTAACCTTTAAAGACCCAATTGGTCCATCTGCTTCTCAAGCACTTATGGAATGGTTCCGTTTACATGCAGAATCAGTAACAGGTCGTATGGGTTATGCTGCTGGATATAAAAAAGATATCGAATTAGAAATGTTAGACCCAACAGGTGTTGTGGTTGAAAAGTGGATTCTACAAGGTACATTTATTACCGATTTAAACTTCGGTGATTTAGATTACTCAAGAGATGAAATTGCAACTATCGTTTGTTCTTTGAGAATGGATAGATGTATCCAAGTTTACTAAAATAATAAATCTGTCAAAAATAAGGTATCTCAAAAGGATACCTTTTTTTATTTTAAAACTTTACATTAAGATAGTTATTTAATATATTTTATTCTATGGAACAATTTGTAGTAGACCCAACAATTGCATATGATGTTGTAGAATTACCAAGTAGAGGTATTCATTATACAATACAAAAAAAATCTTTAAGAGTTGCATACTTAACCGCTGCTGATGAAAATATACTATCGGCACAAAACCTAATTCAAAGTAATGCTGTGGTAGATGAATTACTAAAAAGAAAAATTTTAGATAAAGATTTTAACACAGACGATTTAGTTGATGAAGATAGACAAGCCGTTTTAATCTTTTTAAGAAACACCGCGTTCGGACCTGAGTTCAACGTTTATGTAACCGACCCAAAAACAAGCGAAGCATTTACCGCGAAGGTTGATTTAAGTGAAGTTAAGTTTAAAGATTTCGGATTAACACCAAATGAAAATGGTGAATTCAAATACTTTATGGAAAAATCTAAAGTAGAAGTTACTTTTAAGTTTTTAACTAAAAAACAACAAAGAGAACTTGACGAAATAGAAAAAAGTTGGAATGGTAATGGGGTTGCACCACTTGTAACAAAAGAATTAGAAATGATGATTAAATCTGTTGCTGGCAACAGAGAAATGATGAACATACATAATTTTGTTCAAAATCTACCAATCAAGGATTCACAAGATTTCAGAAAATTTGTTAAAGAAAATAAACCATCATTAGATCTTAAAAAAACAGTAACAACCCCGTCAGGAGACACAATCCAAGTTGAAATTGGATTCGGGGTAGAATTTTTTCGCCCTTTCTACGGATTATAGTAAAGGTCAATTAGACGAAATTTTATTTTTAGTTAAAAGAGGGTTCTCATATCGAGATATCCTTCTTATGCCTGTCTATATCAGACGATATTATATTAGTTATTTGATTGAATTGGAAAATAATACCAAATAGTATTTATTGATATGAACAAACCGTTAATAGGTGATTTTATTGGTAAATTTGGAAGTGCTGACGCAGATTCTAAAGCATATATAGATGCTATGAATATGTACAATAGAAATAATAATATTTCTGGTAATTATTCAGTAACACAAAGTGAAAGTCAACAATTTTTATCTCGTTATCATAAACCGGGATCTTATGATAATAGTAGTGGAAAAGGTATGATTTCTAAAGCGGTATCTGCACAAGGATTTACAACAGGATACGGAATGATAAGTGCGGAGGCGGCAACTGAATTAATTGGTGCCGACAAAATTGCTGACGCCGCTGTATCAATAGGTAAGGCGTTATTTGGTAGTCAATCATTAAAAGATGGGTTAAAGGGTCTTTTTTCAACTGGATTATCAAATCTTTATGAAGGTATGGTAGACATCGTAAATAAAGAAGTTGAATTAAGAAATAAGTTAAATAGTCAAATTGGTATTGGAAAAGAATTATCAAGAGGGTATAGAGATAGTATTGTAAATGCATATGACGGTGTTCAAGGTATGGGATATTCATTTGATGAATTAGCTGATACCGCAATATCTGCAACTAAAGAAACGGGAAGATTTTTCACGATGAATGAATCTGTTATGGAAAATATGGCAGTAACATCGAGAGCATTCGTAGGTGACATGAAAGAAATGGCCCCAATATTAAGAAGTTTTGAACTTACGGGTATTGGAGCTGAAAAAACATTAGAAAATATTAACGCTGGTGGTAAATCTTCATTAGTATTAGGTTTAAATATTAGAAAAACAACAGAAGAGTTTCAAAAAAATATTGGAAAAATAAATCAGTATGGTTTTGAAAATGGTGTTCAGGGATTAAATAGAATGGTACAAAAATCTGTTGAATTTAGAATGAACATGCAAAATGTATTTGACATTGCAGAAAAAGTAATGTCACCTGAGAAAGCAATAGATTTGGCTGCCAATCTACAAGTATTAGGTGGAGCAATTGGTTCATTAGGTGACCCATTCCAAATGATGTATATGGCAACAAATAACGTGGAAGGATTACAAGATGCGTTAATTGGGGCGGCAGAATCTTTAGCAACATATAATTCAGAACAAGGAAAATTTGAAATATCGGGTGTTAACTTAAGAAGAGCAAGAGCCATGGCAGAAGAACTCGGGATGAGTTATCAAGACTTATCACAAATGGCAATTGCTGCGGCGGAAAGAACCTCTGCAGCACAAGATATAATTGCTTCAGGTGTTTCGGCTGATGAAAAACAAATAGAGTTTTTAACAAACTTAGCCAGAATGGGTAAAGATGGAAAAATGGTTATTGAGGTACCAACAATTTTACAAGAACGATTAGGTGAAACAATTGCATTAGAAGATTTAAATCAAACTACTGCAAATGCAATTTTAGAAAATCAAAAAGCATTTGAAAAAATGGACCCAAAAGATATTGCGTTAGAACAATTTACAGAAACACAAAAATTAGCATTAACAGTTTCAGAAATTGCCGCAATGTTAAAAGTTGAGTTTGCAAACACTTATAGAAGTATGGGTGCTGACATGGACAAATATGTTAAGCAGGCTGATGACATGTTAAAAAATTATATCAAAGGTGATAGAAGTAACACCGATATAAATGCAGAAATTGAAAGTAGAAGAAAGGAATTAAACACAAAAGTTCAAGAAAATTCGACAAAAACAAACCCAACACCACAACAACCCGCAAATGTTAACAATAACCAACAAACTAATCAAAACAATACAAATACTGACCCCAATAATAAAGGTATTACCGCGGCAGAAATGGAGAGAATTATGAGAGATGCAAGAACACAAACCAAATATGATGATAAGGGTAAAATTGTGATATCCAACAGTATAGATTCCACAAATCCAAATGGTTATTTGTATGTTGATTTATAATTAAAGATTATAGGTTAATATTTTTATAAATTATCTATTTATAGATAAAAGAACTCGATGCCAAGTTACTTAGATTTTGATTCTACTAAAAGATTTAGAGATTATGTGTTAGGTAAAACTTTGAATCAACCGAATGGTCCTCAAACGTTTAACTCGGGTAACTATTCCATTCAAAATTTGAGTGACGGTGCTAACGTCAATCCGGGTACTGTTGTGGACAATAGGACTCAAATGTTACAACTTCCACAAACAGGTAACGTTTTTAAACCCTTAGAATTTAGTGTAACTGAAAATTTAGATACTCTACCAAGAAGAGCTAATCTTAGTTTATATCCATATTTTCAATTTCAAAACCACAATTTAATAAGTGTATTTAGACAGAATAATTTAGATTCTGAGTCAGAATTGATGAAGTTCGCTGGAAAATATTTATTATCAAACAATGGTCCTGTTTTTTCAAGAATTTCACAAAATATAGAAAGACAAACAAATGGTAGACTTAGAATTGCGGACGCATTAAATGGAAGTATTTCAACCGCATCAAACATAGTAACAGGAAGAGAACCTTTGGTTGCTCCTGATTATAGTATTACTGTTGCAAAAACTTTACCGGGTAAAGTTATTGATTTCGTTCAAGTTGCTGCTGGTGTTGAATTTCCTTTTTCAGAGATACCTGGTCAATACCTTTCTGACCCTAGAAATCCTATCAATGTAAGACCAACCCCTAAAACTCAATTAGGTAAAGCGTTTCAAGATGTAACGGGTGTTTTAGGTTCATTAATTGGTATAAAGAGAAGACAATCACCAACAAGAAAACCATCTGATATAATGATTGAATATCTTGGGGGAGGTCAAAAAAATGTTCTTTATGATTTATTATCATATTCAAAATACGCACCGAATTACACAACTACCGCTAGATCACAAAATACATCAAAGATTTTTAACTTTGTTGATAATGTTGCTCAAGGGGTAAAAAATTTATTAGGGGTTGAGGCACCAAGAGGTGAGGCATATATTGGAGACGACAGAGGAAATGACGTAAAATATGCAATGAATGATTTTAACGACAGACCTGTTAGAAGTAATTATTTTTTAAGTTTGATGTTTGACCCCATTCAAGCGGAGTTGTTTCAAAGAAAAAGAAATTATTCTGAAGGTGGTTCGATTACAGGTAAATTAACTTGGATTAGTAGAAATTCAAGAAATGAACTAGGTGTTAATAACGCTGAATGGGGTAACCAACAATCTGATTTCGACAATTCAACATCAACAAGTTTTGATTTCAGAGAAGATTCAATTTTAGGATATACACAAGAATTATTAGATACTTTACCAACGAATGGTGGGGAAGCTCGTTCACATGTTGCAAACGTAATCGACCAAACAAGTAGAATTTTCAGAGAAGGTGATGTTTTATTAAGTAGAGGTTCCGCGGTCAAATACGTAGATAAATTTGGTGAAGAAAGTGGTGTAGAATATTGTAGAGTTTGGACAAAAGATAGATCCTATTTGAATTATTCAGATACAATGAAAAGGGGTCAAAATGTACGAAAGTATGATGACAGTATTTTAGATAGACCTTGGAATCTTAATATTGCACCAATTTCTAACGGTGGAAAAGATTTTACAGAGTCTACGAACATAAAACCAAGAGGAGACGGATTCTACGCAAAAAAATACATGTTCTCAATTGAGAACCTTGCGTGGAAAACATCAAACACACCAGGTTTTACTGTTAATGATTTACCATATTGTGAAAGAGGAAATAATGGAGGTAGGGTTATGTGGTTTCCACCATATGATTTAAAAGTATCAGAACAAAATACTGCTAGATGGGAAAGTAACACTTTTTTAGGTCGCCCAGAACCAATTTACACATATCAAAATACAGAGAGAAGTGGACAGGTATCTTTTAAAGTGGTTGTTGACCACCCAAGTGTATTAAATCTTTTAGTAAGAGAACATTTTAAAGGAATGTCAGACGAAGAGTCCGAAAATTATATAAATGCATTTTTTGCGGGTTGTGAGGAAATAGATTTTTATGATTTAATAAGAAGATATGCGGAAATAACACCGGATGATGCTAAGTCTATCACTGATTATTTAGATGGTAAAAAGGACCCCGATAGAATTCAAGAATATAAAAGCGTTACAACAGGAGATGTTCCAAAAAAAGAACCACCAGTTTTAAAAGATAATAGTAAAAAAGAAAAACTTACTGTAAGTTTAAACTTTGCAAATGATAAACCTAAGGTAGTTGGTTCTGACCAATTTAAAGGTGCAAAATATACGACTGAATATAACACATCAATTGGTTACAGTGGATGGTTGAATGATACTACTAACAGCTTAGATATTGTGTTAAATGATATATTATCAGGAACCACGACTTATAATACCGCAAATGCAATACATGATAAAAAAATTCTATTTGGAAAGGACATTCCTACAGGAGAGACCTCAACATATAAAACACAAGTATCTAATGATTTAAATACAGAAATTCTTGAAGCTCAATCTAGTTTTACAACATATGAAACACAAACTACAACTTTAAAAACCGACATTGAAGCTGGTTTGGTAAAAGATTTGTCTGTTCAGATAGGTTCTTCTTGCTCTGCGTTGGCGGATAATAATTATAACTTTAGATTATCTATCAGAAGAACATATAGTATTATTTTAGATTTTTTAGATAGAATAAAAAAAGATGTCGATGCTAAAAGTGTTTTAGATTCTAAATGGCCGTCATCCTTTAGTGGAAATGCAACCCAACAAACAAATTTTGATTTACAAATAACATTAAAAGAATTGGGTTACGCTGAGTCCGATGGTAAAATAAATTTTAGGACAATCAGTTCTGGTGAATTAGCTTCAAATAAAAAAAGAGACTGCTCAACGAATGAATTTAAATATGGTGTCGGTGGGTCATCGGATATTTCTCTAAAAGTTGTTGCACCTGTTGCATTTGGTTGTAGACAATCTACTGTGATTTTTGAATACACAAAAACCGAGAAACCGGAACCAACACAATCAACACCTGAACCGGACCCAACAATAAAAACAAGATTGGAACCAAAAGACGGACCAACAACACCTCCTTCATCTAATAAACCACCAATTGACTTGATGAAGAGGATTATCATGAAAACACTTAGTGAGTGTTATTATTTTCAAAAATTAGAAGAAAGTGATCCTGTGGTGTTTAAAACATTAAAAGAAAAATTAAAATATTTTCATCCCGCTTTCCACTCAACAACACCAGAGGGTCTTAATTCAAGATTAACATTCTTATTACAATGTATTAGACCAGGTGACACTATACCTATTAAGGGATTGAGTGATGTTTCTGATTTAAATGCGAGAAATACTTCATTTGGACCACCACCAATTTGTATATTAAGGGTAGGTGATTTTTATCATTCTAAAGTTATAATTAGAGATGTTAACATAACATTCGAAGAAAATGTATGGGATTTAAACCCTGAAGGAATTGGTGTACAACCAATGATTGCAAACGTATCTCTACAGGTTAACTTTATTGGTGGTCAAGGATTATCAAAACCTGTAGAAAGATTACAAAACGCATTATCCTCTAACTTTTACGCAAATACAGAAATGTATGATGAAAGGTCAATTAATACCGCCGAAACTATTGATGGTGAAAACAGAGAGGATTTTACAAAAGAATTCTTAGAAAAACTGAGAGACAAATTCTCAAAAATTGAAGACATAGCAAATGATAATAAAGGTGATAATTTTGAGGAGGGTTACATTGGTAAAATAGATTCAACTAAATTAAAATTAGTTTATACCGAATTAGTGGATAACGTTTATAAAGCAACCGAAACTTACTTTGAAAAATATGTATCACTATATAATGAAATAGTAAAAGAATATGGTCCATCTATATCTTCTTTCATTTTACATCCGAATTATAGAGACATAAAACAGTATGATGTATATAATACAACATCATCAAGTGCGGGACTTAACATAGATTTGTTTGGAGAATATCCAAAAAATAGACAATTATCTTATTATGTGACTGAGTTAAAAAAATCCATGTTGAAGACATTGTCAACAACTGATATATGTCAAATGATGGGTCTTGATAATGTTTTACCGACACCAAAACAAAATAAAGCAAACGAATTATTACAACCATATTTCAAGAATATAATTGAAACTAAGATTAATTCAATTACGGATAAGTGTCAAATTTTAATTAATGGCGACGATGGTTTTATTAAACAAAGAAATGAAGTGATTGAGTCGTTAGATAAAGTGAACTTCATAGTAAAATATGGGTATGATGCTAAAATTTCAGGAACCACAACCGTAACTAAATGTGAATTATCTGGTTTTACATACAATTTAATTTATGATGAATATGATAATTGTATTGAACATTTTACAAATAACACAAATAAATTATACGAGGATTTAGACACCACAATAAACTTCAATAATCCAACAATTACTACGAGTACACTTTCTGAATTATTATCCGTATTATTAAAAGAAACAGATAAGGAAAGTTTTAAAAATGTTTTTTTGAAAGATACTTTAATTTTTGATACTAATACAATGAATAAAATAGAAAGAAAATACGATTCTTTTATATCAGATTCAATTAAAGACAAAAAATTCAAGTTAAAAAAATTAAAGAAAAGAAAAAATAATAAAGAAATATCATTTACAAAATCTACCGAGTCAGAAGTAACAGATGATGCGGTTAAAAGTGAAGTAAAAAAATTAAAAGATAAAAATAAAACCCAACCGATAAATAATAAATTAAACCATTTTAACTCATGAGTAGAAGTTATTTTGATAGGTATCAGTTTTTTGTAGATGATGGTAAATTCAGAATTGTGCCGGGTATTGAAATACCCATAAAAGGTACAGACAAATATCATCAGTACAAAAGAGGTAAAGATAGATTAGATAAGTTGTCACAAGAGTTTTATAATACACCAATTTTTGGTTGGTTGATAATGTTAGCTAATCCAACAGCGGGTACTAATGAATTTGAAATAGGTGATAACTATATTTTAAGAATACCATTTCCTTTGAACACTACTTTACAAGATTACAAAAGAGGAGTAGAGTTGTATAATTTATATTATGGCGAACAATGATTTATCGAATAGTGAAAACATTTTAATTAAGACCGATGAAAATAATTTAATATACGTCGATCCTAATAGTGTATTGGTTGATGGTCAAGTTCAACCAAGGAACGTGTCTCAAGAAAAGATGGTTATGTATGTTAATCTTGAGGCAGATATAATTCCGAGAACAACTTTAGCTTCTGATGGTGACAAAAATTCACTCAGAAGTATTGCAAGTGGAACACTAAATTTTTTATCCTCACAAGTTGGTGATGCAACTGACCCATCAAACAGAGCATTCACATCAAATTGGTCAGACGCGTTTTTAGAAACTAACCAAAGAAAAGATGAAAAAGGGAATCCTGTTGGAGACCCCTTTAGAAGTGACGGATCGGGACAGTCGTTTGGTATCGAAAGTATCTCTATACAAATAAAAGGTGCTAATTTTATTCCTCAAGTTGCAATAAATTTTATAGATGTAAGAGGTAAAACATTATTTGATTCACCTGAAAATTCTCCATACAAAGCGTTTTTTCATATACCATGGCCGATATTTTATTTATCAATTAAAGGATATTATGGTAAAGCAATAAGATACAGACTTCATTTAGTTTCATTTAGTTCAAGATTTAATTCTGGTTCAGGTAATTTTGAAGTAACAACTAAATTTGTTGGATCTACTTATGCTTTCATGAATGATATTCCATTGAAGGCTATTTTAAATGCACCTTATATGTTCATAAGAACGGTGGAAGGATCACAAAAATTTAACGAAAAAACAGGTTTATACGAAAAGAAGGCACTAAAATCTTCCAAAGGGTATCAAATATTGAAATCTGTTTATTCAGAAATGAAACAAAAGAAACTAATACCACAAGATTTTCCTGTTAAAACACTTAGAGAACTTTGTATGTTAGCTTCTACATTAGATAAAAAATTAGAACAACAAATTTTCGACCAAGTCGTTGACCCAGAGGTTTTAGATGGAGTAAGAGCATATAGAGAAGTTTTAAAAAACTTTGAAATCGCAGTTAATGGTTGGAAAAATAAACATTTGGATTTAACAATATACACAGATCAAACAATTGATTCAGAATTAATAAGAGGATATGCCTTAAAAGAAAAAGATAAACTTGATTTAAAAAATGTTACCGGTGCAACCGAAAACGGAACATTAGAGGGTATTATTAAAAGTTATTCAGAACAATTAAAAAAACATCAAAAAACATTTAACGATAATATAAAGAAAAATGAAAAAGGTGAAACTGTTGGTATCGTTATTAATACAAGATTATTATCAAACACTTTACCACCAATAACAACCTATTATAATAAAATTAAAGATGACCCATCAAAATACTATGTATATTTTGACAAATTAATGTCAGATATACACTCAATCAAAAAAGTATTTTTTGAACAAAATACTAAAATTGAAAAAGAGATTGAAAAACAGATGAATAATATCATAAAAAATCCAAGTAAAGGATTTGGGTTTGAACCAACTGTTAGGAATTTATTTGCTGTCGTATTAGCAAACGCAGAGGTTTATGTAAGAATGATGAAAGATGTTCATTTTGATGCTTTTAATGTATCAGAAGACAGAAAAGACCTTATTGGTAAATTTTCAGATGAGTCGGTTGGTGAAGCGATTTATCCGTGGCCGGAAATTAAAAAAACAACACCTGGTGATAAACAGAGAGTAATTGCATATCCTGGTGAGCCGGAATTACAAGATAAATTACAATCATATAACGGATTGTTATGGCCCGAAGTTTCTTTTATTGAAGAATTTATTGGTGTATCAACAAATGTTAAAGACCCATTAGTTGAAAGAGAGGGAGGTGTAAATGATTTTCAATATGTCTTTGAAAGTAATCAGGAAGAATCAAGAATTAACGATATAAGTCAACTCTTTAGAATACAAGACACATTACCATATGGTAATAGAACTCCCGTTTCTTTTTTATATGAGATATATGAAAGAGCAAAACAGATTACACTTGTTGATTCTTTTGATGCAAGTGTTTTACTTGAATTGGCTAACATTGAATTTAAAACCATTCAACAAGTTGCGGGTGAAGAACTTGATATTTTAGATATATTAAAAACACATATCAATTCAAAAGATAAACTTTTGGAATACATGGAAAAACTTTCTCCATATGAAAGATATGAAAATTATAAAGAATCGGTACCGACAACAAACTACTTAAAAGAGACAATTGCAAAATCATTTAGAATTGAGCAATATAGGGGTTTAGATGTAAGTAAAAGTGTTGATTTAACTCCATATGAGAAATTAGATAAATATTTAATCAATTACACTCCAGAAGAATATAGAAAAAATATATTCCCATTTAATTCGACCAAATATTTGTCCTATATCAATAAAAGTAGTTTTAATGATGACGAATTTAAATTTAAAGGTGTTTTTAAACTAAGTACAGATACAGATGATTTTATAACAACACCATTTAACATTTATAATTGGGTAAAACCATTGTATAGACCTCTTGATGAAGTATTCAATTTGTTTACACAAGAATTTACAATTGGTGATAACTTTACTCACATATTGAATACACCATATTTTCATAAACAATTATATAGTGATTTTAACAAAACAACATCTTTCGGAAAATATGCTGGATCTGCTTACTTGTTATTAAATACGTTACCTTATTTTGATTTAAGAGATGAGATTGGATTTGTTAGGGCAGAGGGTAAAACTATAAATGAATCAACAGTAAACTTACTTTCACCAAAAAGATTATCATCAATTTTTAGAGAAATCGGTGCGACACATTATATCCCATATCATCTGATTGTTAAGTGGGGATCAATATATCACAGATATAAAAAGAAAAAATTAGAAGGTATTGATATTTTAAATGGATTTATAACATCTAATACAAATACTACAACCACAAACATAAACGGACAACAATTCTTTGATATACCATCTATTAGTTCAAGTTTAAATATATACCAATTATCGGGTCAAACAGTTTCACATGCTTTAGGTAAAGATGTTGGTATACATCCATACTATGATGCGATATATCACCAAATAATTAATGGTTACAATCATTTTGTAGTATCCTCAGGTAAGACATCATTTGAAACCAACGTATCAAATAATGTAATAAATTTAAAATATAGACAAAGAGAAAATGGTTTAAATTATTGGACACAATATGTAGACAATTCAAAATTTACACCAAATGATTTAACATATACAATATTACCATGTGATGGATTTAATCCTGCAATAAATTTAAAATCTAAAGTAAATGGTATTGAACCATCTGATTTTGATTTTAGTACATCCGAACAATTCAATTTTAGATTAGTTTGGAAAACCGAATATGTTGAGGAAACTTATAGTGGTAAAACATTTACATCACCATCAGAATATAACATAAAGGCCGGAGGAGATATATTACAATTATCCAACGACCAAGAAAAGATATATGATTTAATTGCAACTTTTAGTCCACAAATACTTGACGAATTTGAGGATATCTTTTTACAATTTAGTTCTGAACTTGTTGAAGTTGAAAACCCCATCAAGAAATTTGAGAATGTGGTATTTGATAATTTTCAACAATTATTAAAAGAAATAGTAACTGTAAAAAAAGAATCAAGTGATGGAAGTATAGAAGAGACTATTATAAAAATTGGAAACAAACAAAGTAAAAAATTAGCGGAAATATCGGAATTAATATGTAGTGAGAGAAACATGTTAAAAGTTACATTTGGAAACCCTAAAGAACTTGATTCATATGTATTAGACAATTACGTAAATAACACATTACCTTTTGGTGAATATAACTTTGCATCTCAAAGCGGAAACACCAAATATCTTGAATTATATGTGGGTGAGAATCCTGATACAGGAGTTACCTATTTGGAATTTTTCAGTATATCAGACATTGCATTAAATGAAGAAAATATTTTATTATTCAGACCTTTAGTATTAATATATGGTGGTTATATAAAAAATGGTGGAACCAATAATAGAACCGACTTTTCAAACTATTTGAAAAATAACATTTTGGACAAAGCCAGTACTACGTTAATACCTGGTGGTGCTAATAATAGACTTAATCTATTTCTATTACAATTAATAAGTAAATTTTCTGGTTTAAAAATAGAAAAAAATAATGCAAGTATAGATTTTGTGGATGGGTATAATAACAGACAAATTAAGGTAGAACTTTATAATACTTTTAAATCATTTAATGATAAATGGGTTGCGGGTAATTCATTGGGACAAAGACTATTATTTGAAGAGTTTTTATTTTTAGATAGAGCAAATAGGGACATCGGTAGTAAGGCATATTTGAACATAAGCAAATTTGTTGGATTAACAAATGAAAAAAATAATAAAGCAAACCTCTACTCAACAATTTCCATGTTATTAAAAGATAGTGGATTTGACATGAGGGCGTTACCCGCATATGTAAACTTTTATGGAACAAATATATCAAATAGATCAAAAATCACACCATCTAAAAAGGTTGCAGAAAATTTATTTGGAACATTTTTAGATGTCGATTATGAAGAATCGTCACCTAAAATAATTGTTCAGTTTGTTGGACCATCATCTAAACACTATGCGGACGGAGACAAAAATTTCAATAAATTTAACGATGATAGTTTTGATATTTCAAACAGAAATAAAAATCCGTTAATCATAACTCTACCCGAATTGTATGATATTGACCAATTAAATAAATCCAATAAAGTAGTTGCTTTTGAGGTTAGTTTTGGTGACCAATATCAAAATATTTTTAAAGGAGTTACACTTGACCAAACCACACTTAGAAATACATCAGAATCTTTTGTTGTGTTAGAAAACTTAGCGAGGTCAGAATCGGGTGCAGGTACATACAATGTGGATGTAAGTCTTTTTGATTATTATAAACAAGCATCATATTCATGTGATGTAACTTGTATGGGTAATGTTATGATACAACCAACAATGTATTTTTACCTTAAAAACATTCCTATGTTTAGAGGTACATACTGGATTACTGAAGTTAGTCATAACATAAGAAATAATAATATTGAAACCAGTTTTAAAGGAACAAGAATACCGGTTGCGGCTTTACCCGATCCAGAAGATTCATTCGTATCAAGTTATAAGTCACTTTTAGACAAAATAACAAATGCAGCACGAGCAATTGTTAAGAGAGAAGAAGCCGCAAATACAACAGGTACAACCGAACAAGTAATTAGAACACCTGAGGGTAATTTTATAACTGATTTAGGTAAAACAACAATTAATGGAGAGGAACTAGTTCAAAGTGCTGGTATCAGTGAATTCGGTATTCCATATAATGGTTATGGTAATGAGAAGTTTATTCAGAAAGTAAAATATAAAAATACTGGTGAATGGTTTAGATCTGTAGTTGTTAGAATGGGTATGGAATCAAAAATTTACACAATACCGGACACAACACATATGTCTTTGTTAACCAGATTAAAAAATACTGCTAATGTTAATTCTGATGGTGAAACGGGATTGAAATGGTCAGAACTAAACGTATTGTCAAATTCACATAATTTTTATTCAACAAAGTTTCAGTTTACAAATAGTATAACTGCGGATAAAATCATAACCGGTACCACCGAATTCCTTAACCCCAATAACAGTAAAACGTTTCAAGTTAGCCCAATTTATGACATAGATAGGAGGGTTGAAACACTAAACGTTTCGGGACCTGTTAATATTGGGCCGTTTATTGATGGTTATGGTATTGCACTATCAAACAAATTAATGGAGAATTTACGTATCACAGAGGGAGATGTTCTATATTTTAGAATAAAATAAGAAACATTAATAATATACGGGATATTTATATTTATAATAAAAATATTATGGATAATAATAATAAATTGAAAAACACAGTAGACCAATTCTTAAATCCGAAACAAGTTAGAAACATTTCTAATGATGGTATGGAAAGAGAGGAATGTGATTTACAAACAGGGGAATGTTACGTTATCAGGTCTAAGGACGGGATTGTAGAAAGAATTAATAAAAAATATATTACCGAAGACGGTAGACAACTTTTACAAGATTAAAGCCATGAGTTTAGAAAAAAAATTACACGAAGAATTGATGAGATTTAACGCCATCAATAAATATGGAAAGAAAATGATTATGGAACAAGATGTTCCACCTGCACCAGTTGAACCACCAACCGCAGATGCACCACCACCCGCACCTGTTGATCCAGCTGCACCCGCAGATCCAGCGGCCGCACCAATGACGGACGCGGCACCCGCTGAAATGGATAGTACAGAAGAAATTGATATCACCGATTTAGTTAATATGACTAAGAGTATCAAAAAGGATATGGATGACAATAAGTCTGAATATGATGGTGTTGTTAACAAAATGGATGACGTTTTCACAAAACTATCTGATTTAGAAAGTAAACTGGTACAAATGGATCAAGTTATGTCTAAAATAGATGATCTTGGTTCTAAGGTTGAACAAATGAAGGAACCATCTGCTCAAGAAAGATTAGAAATGAGGTCATTAGACTCCTATCCGTTTAATCAAAATCCACAACAATTCTTTGCACAAAAACAAGGGGAAATGAGACAAAGTGGTAAGAACGAATATGTTTTAACAAAACAAGATGTTGACGATTATTCAAAAGACACAATAAGACAATCATTTAACCCTGAGCAACAAGAAGATGAATTTAAGTTCTAATGTTAATTTCTTTTTAGGACTACAAACCCAAATGAAAATTAATCACTGGCAAACTAAAGGGTTTGCTAGACATAAAGCATTTGGAGAATTTTACGACGTTATGGATGGATTAATCGATACGTTTGTTGAAAGTGCGATGGGTAAATACGGAAGATTTATACTTGATGAGGAAACCAAAACAATTCAAATGAATAATCTTTCTGAAATGGATATGAAAGGTTTAATTAACACCGTTAGAGAAGCTTTAGTACAAATTGAATTAGATGAAAAAGACACGGATTTATTGAATATAAGAGATGAAATGATTGGAGAAGTCAATAAATTATCGTATCTTTTAACATTGGAATAACCCCTCAAAAATAATTTTAAAAAAAGATTAACCCGGATTTTGTAATTCGGGTTTTTTTATTTATCTTTTTAAGACAATGATATTATTAATTTAAATTTTAACTATTATGTCAACATTTGATGCAGTACTAGCACAGTACGAAAAAAGTAAACAAGCCACAAGTGGCAATGCAAACAAAGTCTCACAAGAAGACAGAATGAAAAAGTACTTCACTACAGTCCTTCCTAAAGGTTCTCGTGGAGAAGAAAGAAGAATCAGAATCCTCCCTACTAAAGACGGTGGTTCACCTTTTGTTGAGGTGTACTTTCACGAAGTTCAGGTAGATGGAAAATGGTTGAAACTTTATGACCCAAAGCAAGAGGGTAAAAGATCACCATTGAACGAGGTTTATCAAGGACTTATGGAAACAGGTGTAGAATCGGACAGAGAATTGGCTAGACAATACCGTTCTCGTAAATTCTACATTGTTAAAGTAATCGACAGAGACCACGAAGAAGATGGTGTTAAGTTTTGGAGATTCAAACACAACGCAAAAGGTGATGGTGTTTTGGATAAAATCTTCCCAATTTTTAAAAACAAAGGAGACATTACCGACATTAATAAAGGTCGTGATTTGATTCTTTCTTTGGGATTAACTAAAGCGGGTACAGGTAAAGAGTACACTTCAATTAATTCTGTAATTCCGGAAGACCCAAATCCATTACATGATAATTCAGATAAATCAAATGAATGGATTAATGATCAATTAGTTTGGTCAGATGTTTATTCTAAAAAGGGTGAAGATTATTTAGAATTGGTTGCTAACGGAGAAACTCCAAAATGGAGTACAGAAAGTAACAAGTGGATTTCTGCATCTCAATTGGATTCCTCATCAGAAGAAACAATTGCAGCACCAAAAAAATCAACACCAATGGTTGACCCACAAGAGGGTGAAGATGTTGATGGAGATCTACCATTTTAATTGGTAAAACAATAGGGGTTCGGCGATAACGTCAAAGGCCCCATTTTTAAATTTATTTATTATGGCAATCAAAAAAAACGATTTTAGTTCAATAAAGAAAAAGTTCTCTAAAGAGGCTGAATACAAGGCTGATAGGTTCTTTGATTTGGGTGACGCATTTTTAGATGCAACAGGTATTCCTGGTCCGGCTATTGGACATTTAAATATGTTCTTAGGTCATAGTGATACGGGTAAAACCACTGCACTTTTAAAGGCTGCGGTGGATGCTCAAAAGAAAGGAATATTACCTGTGTTCATCATTACTGAACAAAAATGGAGTTGGGACCACGCCGAGTTGATGGATTTCAATAAAGAAGATGATTTCTATCTTTTTAATAGTGATTTCGAGTATATCGAACAAATCACAGATTTTATTAATGAAGTGTTGGATGCACAAGAAAAGGGTGAAATTCCACACGATATTCTCTTCTTATGGGATTCTGTAGGTTCAGTACCATGTAAGATGACTTATGATGGTAAAGGTGGGAAACAACACAATGCATCTGTTTTAGCGGATAAAATTGGTATGGGTTTGAACCAAAGAATTTCAGGTTCTCGTCGTTCAGACAAACAATACACAAATACCTTAATTATTGTAAACCAACCTTGGGTAGAACTTCCTGATAATCCATTCGGTCAACCAAAAATCAAAGCAAAAGGTGGAGAAGCAATTTGGTTAAATTCAACTTTGGTATTTTTATTTGGTAATCAAAAAGGTGCAGGTACAACTAAAATCTCTATTACAAAAGACAAGAGAAAAGTTAAGATTGCAACAAGAACAAAAATTTCTATTATGAAAAACCATGTAAATGGTTTAGGTTATGAAGATGGTAGAATTCTTGTGACAGCACATGACTTTATGAAAGGTAGAGATGATGTTGAAGAAAAGAAAAGTATTGAACTTTACAAATCAAATCACGGAGATTATATTAGTAAAATGTTAGGCGTTAACGTTACAGACGCGGAAGATATTGAAGTTGTAACTGAGGATGAATAATTATTAATAAACATTAATGTCCGTTTTATTAGTTGATGGTGACAATTTACTCACGATTGGTTTCTATGGTCTTAAAAATCACTTCTATAAGGGAAAACATATTGGAGGAATCTATCATTTTATCAATACTCTTAGAAGATCGTTTGAGACATATCATTTAGATAAAATTGTCGTCTTTTGGGATGGGGAAAATGGTTCACACCAAAGACGACAAATCTATCATCTCTACAAAGAAAATCGAAGAAATAGAATTCGTTCAGAAGAAGAACTTGATAACTACAATTATCAGAGAAATAGAATAAAACAATACTTAGAAGAACTTTATGTAAGACAAGGTGAATTTGAGTATTGTGAGACTGATGATTGTGTGGCATATTATGTTCAAAACTCACCTACCGAGACAAAAATCATTTATTCATCTGATGGTGATTTAACTCAATTAGTTTCTGAAAAAACATCTATCTACAATCCATCTCACGGAAAGTTATACAAAACTGATGACATTATAACTTATAGTCATGAAGATATTCATATCAGTAATGTCAAATTGGTTAAGATGTTATGTGGGGACCCGTCTGATAACATATCGGGTATAAAAAGTATGGGGTTAAAAAGATTATTAACCTTATATCCTGAGATAAAAAACAGAGCAGTTAGTTTGGAAGAGATATTGGAGAGAACCAACTTATTACTTGAAGAAGATAAAAATAATTGGTTATATAAAAATATTCTTACAGGAGTAACAAAACACGGGGTATTTGGTGAGGAATTTTTTCACATAAATAAAAAGATAGTAAGTTTAGAAGACCCCCTTTTGACTGATGATGCCAGAGATACAATAGATTCATTAATAAATGATGTCTTAGACCCTGAAGGTAGATCATATAAAAACATGATGAAAATGATGACAGAAGACGGAATTTTTAATTTATTACCTAAATCAGATGATAGATGGACAAATTTCTTAAACCCATTCCTAAGATTAACAAGAAAAGAAAAAAATAAAAAATTAATTAAAATTAAAAACTATGACTAATCAACAAGAAATCACAAAATTTGAATTTTTGTTAACATTGGATGGTAACATTGTATGCCAAAGATTTTTTAATGTAAAAAATCATAATCCTCAAGCAAGGAGGTCTATGGATCTTCATTATTATGTAAAAGAAATTTCAGAAGAAATTAGTGAGGATTTGAAAATAAAAACTTCTGATTATCTATGTGAAAATCAAAATTATTTCCTCAATTTGGAGAGTGTGGAAGATGATGAAGAGAATAAAAAAGAGGAATTTTTAATTGAAATTAAGTTGAATGAGGATGTATTTATTTCAAGAATATTCCCCGCATATTACTACCATCCAAAAGTTAGATACACGGTAGATATTCGTCCGAAACTTAAGAAGATTTTGTCAGATTTGACTGACATATTGTCTTCGAAAAACTTAGAAACAAAATATTTGAATTACCAACTTTAAAAAAAATTATAAACATGTCTGAAGAGAAAAATTTTGGGTACTTAGGTCACACATTTCAACAACAACTGATAAAAGCAATTATAGAAGATAAAAAGTTTGGAGATGTTATCGTTGAGGTTTTAGAGAGTAAATACTTTGATAACAACTCCTTTAAGTTTATTATGGAGAACATTAAAGAACTTCATAAACTTTATAACAAAGTTCCAAACTACGAGACTGTAGCCCAAAAAATAATGTCTGAAGGTGGTAATAAGGACTCTAATAGACCACACATTGATACATTAGAGGCAATTAAAAATTTGGAGAAAAATGATGAATTTGTAAAAGACAAATCATTAAATTTTTGTAGACAACAAAACTTGAAAAAGGAGTTAAAAACCATTCAATCAATTATTGATAATGGTGAATTCGAGTCATACAATAAAATTGAAGAGAAAATCCAAAAGGCACTGCAAGTTGGTGTAATAAACGATAGTGTTGTCGATGTATTTCACAATATTGACGATGCATTAGAAAAGGACTATAGACTTCCAATTAGAACGGGTATTGTTGGTTTAGACAATGTTCTTAAGGGTGGACTCGGTAGAGGTGAGTTAGGTGTTGTTTTAGCACCAACTGGTACAGGAAAAACAACCTTATTAACCAAATTCTGCAATACCGCATATAATGATGGATTCAACGTACTTCAAATATTTTTTGAGGATAACGAGGGTCAAATTAAAAGGAAACATTATACTATTTGGTCAGGAGTTGCACCAGACGAACAACCAGAATTTAAAGATGAAGTTTTGAAATTGGTTAGAGAACAACAAGAAAGATCACATGGTTCTTTGAAATTATCTAAGCTTCCAAGTGATAACGTAACTATTTCTGAAATAAAATCTAAAATTAGAAAAATGATTTCAGAGGGTTTTAAACCCGATTTAGTGGTAATTGATTACGTTGATTGTATTTCACCTGAAAGAAGTGTAAATGGTGAAGAATGGAAAGGAGAAGGGTCAATTATGAGAAGTTTGGAAGCTATGACATCTGAATTTGATATTGCGATATGGACTGCAACTCAAGGTAATCGTGAATCAATTTCTTCTGAAGTTGTAACTGGTGACCAAATGGGCGGTTCAATTAAGAAGGCACAAATTGCTCACATTATCTTATCGATTGGTAAAACACTTGAACAAAAAGAAAATAACTTGGCAACATTAACATTATTGAAGTCTCGTATTGGTAAAGATGGTATTATTTGGCAAAACTGTAAGTTTGATAATCAATTCTTGGTTATTGATACCGAATCTCAAAATACTCTTTTAGGACATGAACATCAACAAGAAGAGAAGAGAGCAAACCGTGCGGCTGAAGTATTTAAGAAATCACAAGAAAGAAAATTAAGAACACAAAATTAAATAATGATATGAGTAGATTATTCACAGAAAGAATACCATTTAAACCATTTGAGTATCCTGAATATTACAACGAAGGGTGGTTAAAACAAATGCAGGCGTTTTGGTTACACACTGAAATACCTATGCAAGGTGATGTTAAAGATTGGAATGAGAATTTAAGTGATTCCGAAAAACATTTAGTTGGTAATATTTTATTAGGATTTGCACAAACAGAATGTGCGGTTTCAGATTATTGGACGGGTATGGTTACAAAGTGGTTTCCTAAACACGAGATTAAACAAATGGCGATGTCATTTGGGTCTCAAGAAACAATCCACTCAGTTGCATATTCATATTTGAATGAAACTTTAGGTTTAGAAGATTTCGAAGGATTCTTACATGATGAAACAATGAAAGAAAGATTTGAATTACTTACAAACACAACCGCAGATTGGACACCTGAAGATTTATCTAAGAACCATAAAGCGAGGGTTGAAGTTGGTAGAAGTTTAGCGATATTCTCCGCATTTGCAGAAGGTGTTGCATTATATTCATCATTTGCTGTTCTTTATAGCTTTCAAATGAGAAACCTATTGAAAGGTATTGGACAACAAATGAAATGGAGTGTTAGAGACGAGTCTTTGCATTCTAAAATGGGATGTCAATTATTCAGACACATGTGTTTAGAATATCCTGAATTATTGGATGAGGCAAGAGAAGATATTTACGGTGCCGCTAAGTTAATTCAAGAATTGGAATATAAATTTATTGATAAGATTTTTGAAATGGGGGACCTTGAAAATCTTAAAGCAAGTGATTTGAAAGAATTTATAACTAAAAGAATTAATGAAAAATTAGTTGAACTTGGTTATGAACCAGTATTCAAATTTAATGAGAAAAGGGCATCAGAATTAGATTGGTTTTATCATCTTACGGGTGGGGTTACTCACACAGACTTCTTTGCAATCAGACCTACTGATTATAGTAAATCGGGTGAAGGTGAAAATTGGGATGATATTTTTTAATTAACAAAAATTTTATTGAAATATGAAGAACTACGGAGAAGAACTCGGTTGGGAGCTCGATGTCGACTTCCCAAGTTGGGGAAATACAGAGATTTACGTAAAGACAATATCTAAAGGTTATCTCCTACCAGGAGAAAAACCAAAAGATGCTTATTGGAGAGTTGCAACAACTGTTGCCAAAAGATTAGGAAAACCAAATTTGGCGACTAAATTTTTCGACTACATTTGGAAAGGTTGGCTATGTTTAGCGACACCGGTATTATCAAATACAGGAAGTGATAGAGGATTACCGATATCTTGTTTTGGTATTGATGTTGGAGATTCAATTTATGAAATTGGAAATAAGAATTTAGAGTTAATGTTATTAGCAAAACATGGTGGGGGTGTTGGTGTTGGTATTAATATGATTAGACCTGCCGGTGCTAAGATTACAAACAATGGAACATCAGATGGTGTAATTCCATTTATTAAAATTTACGACTCGACCATTCTTGCAACTAATCAAGGTTCAGTAAGAAGAGGTGCGGCATCGGTAAATATTAAAATTGATCATAAAGATTTTGAAGACTTTTTAGAAATTAGAGAACCAAAAGGTGATGTTAATAGACAATCATTAAACCTACACCAATGTGTGGTTGTTAGTGATAAGTTTATGAAGAAGTTAGAAGAGGGTGATTCTGAAGCTCGTAGAAAATGGGGTAAATTACTTCAAAAAAGAAAGGCAACAGGAGAACCTTATATTATGTACAAAGGAAATGTAAATAAACAAAATCCCGAGATGTATAAGAAGAATGGTTTAAAGGTTCATATGACTAATATCTGTTCTGAAATTGTTTTACACACAGACGAATCACATTCATTTGTGTGTTGTTTATCTTCTTTGAATTTAGCAAAGTATGATGAATGGAAAGACACTGACTTAATCTATACTTCCACAATCTTTTTAGATGGTGTATTGGAAGAATTCTTACAAAAGGCAAAGAACATGAGAGGATTTGAAAACTCTGTTCGTTCAGCGGAAAGAGGTAGAGCGTTAGGATTGGGTGTATTAGGATGGCACACTTATTTACAACAAAAAGGTGTACCGTTTGAAGGTTTAACTGCACAATTTGAAACACGTAAAATCTTCTCACAAATCAAGATTGAATCAGAGAGAGCGAGTAGATGGTTATCTTCAGAATATAGTGAACCATTATGGTGTAAGGAAAGTGGTATGAGAAATACACACTTAAGAGCCGTGGCCCCAACTGTATCAAACTCTAAATTGAGTGGTAATGTTAGTTCAGGTATTGAACCATGGGCAGCAAATGTATTCACCGAACAAACATCTAAAGGAACGTTCATTCGTAAAAATCCTGAATTAGAAAAAGTACTTCGTAAAATTGGTAAGAATACAAAAGAGGTATGGGACCAAATTTTAGCAGATGGAGGTTCAGTACAAGGTTTAGAATTTTTAGATGAGTGGTGTTTTGTGGATGGTAAAGTTGTGGAATGTACGGAAGTTAAAGAAGAAGACCAATATAAAATGTCATCAGTAAAAGAAGTGTTTAAAACATTTAAGGAAATTAATCAATTGGATTTGGTTAGACAGGCTGGTGTTAGACAACAATACATCGACCAAGCGGTTTCATTGAATTTGGCATTTCCAGCAACCGCAGACCCTAAATGGATTAACCAAGTTCACTTAGAAGCATGGAAACAAGGTGTTAAAACATTATATTATATGAGAACAGAATCAGTATTAAGAGGTGATATTGCCGCTCAAGCAATGAATCCCGATTGTGTTAGCTGTGAAGCATAAAAAGAATGGGTGACTCCCTCAAAGTACTACTGTCGT
>Ga0172367_10001317_pt1 | contig 36490 bp, 81 predicted proteins | sample Lak10m_FD_114542 | JGI IMG/M metagenome (GOLD analysis project Ga0172367, IMG submission 114542) | Freshwater microbial communities from Kabuno Bay, South-Kivu, Congo - kab_022012_10m | ecosystem: Environmental > Aquatic > Freshwater > Lake | place: Democratic Republic of the Congo: South-Kivu... | reverse complement strand
TTTGCTAAACTTATGGTAGCATGCAAGAGCAGTGGATATAAGAAATTTACCTATACTCTACTAAGAGAGTTCTAATGAAAAAGTGGATATTATCCATATTAAGTGCTGATGGTGACCAAAGCTCTAAAAGGCTTATTGGGATCTACTGTATTTTATCTGGGTCAGCTATGGCCTGGATAGCTACTTTTACAGATCACAAAACACCAGACTATATGTATAATACTATGATGTATATAGGAGCCGCAGCATTTCTAGGCACCGTTGCAGAAACAGTGTTTACAATGAGAACCCGGGCTAAAAAACAAAAACCAGAAGTTAAAGATGAACAACCTCAAGAACCTGAAAACACAGATAATTAATTCTGGAGTAGTCTTGTTATTTATTATTGCTGTTACTATTATTGTATATAAAAGTAAACAGTATAATAAACTTAAACAGGAAACTACACAGAAGCTATACTCTACAGAACAATTACACCAAATAGAAATTGATTCTATGAAACTACGTATAGTTCAAGATAGTTTATATATAGTTGATCTTCAGAGACTTAAACAAATTAATAACCTAAACACACAGGACAGATATGACAAAGCTAAGCATGACCTTATTATCTCTATTATTCCTACTACTGATGATAAAGAGCGAGATAAGTTATGGGCAACTTACTCCCCAAAGAATTAACTATAATAACACTAAAGGGATCTTCTTTACAGATAAACAAGAAGAAGACTTACTTAAAGCTATTATAGACTATGACTACTGTAAAGCAGCCCTGGTTAGAAGAGATAGCACCATTAAGATTATGGAAGTAAGAATCTCTGATCGGGATGTGTTTATTAAAAAACAGCAAGAAGCAATTACCACAGCTAACAAAAGAACTGTCGACTGCTTAAATACTAACGCTGAGATCAATGCTCAGCTAGTTGATACTAAGTCTAAGTTAAAAACTACAGAGGGTAAACTTAAAAGTGCTAAAACAAATAATTGGATATTTGGAGGAATCTCCGTATTTTTATTGAGTATACTTATAATAACAAATTAAAAACATACTAAAATGGCTGTTAATGTAATCAAACCCGGGATTAAACCAAGAATGGTTCCTGCTTCAAACATGAAAAAAGGTGGTGCTGCTAAACCTAAAACGAGCATGAAGAAAGGTGGTTCTATGAAAGGTAAGAAGTGTTAATGGATAATAATTATCAATTCCTAAGAGCTCAAGTAAAAGCGTTTCACCCAGAGTGGAGTGATGCGGAAATAGAAAATGAATGCAAAAAAATACTTGCAAGTAATAACACTGAAGATGAAGATGGCTGCTTATATTGCGGCTCCTAAATATATAACCAATGGCAAAAGTAGTAAACTCTAAAAATAGCTATGCACCTAAGGCAACTAAAGTTAGTCGCCCTGGTGTAATAGCTAAAACTAAACTAGCAGATCAAAGTCTAGTAAGAATTATAAAAAGGCCTACCGTGGCCAAGGTCGTTAGATACCAAGTACTTTCTTGATATCTGGTTTGAAATAACCAGGACCTTTTAGGATCTTCCCATCTTCTCTGAGGATGGGTTTTCCATTTTTATCAAGCTTGCTCATGTTAGATCTGTGGATTTCTGCAAAGACTTCTTCAATCCTATCTTGTAGGCCATGCTTAAGAATAGTCCCGTAAATGATATAAAGCTGGTCACCAAGAGCATCAGCAATACCCACCAAGTCATCATGAGTACAAGCCTCAAGGTACTCATTATTCTCTTCTTCCAAGAGCCTGTGACGTAACTCATATTGTTCTGGGGTAAGCTGTGTATAGTCTTTGGGATCTGGCATATTGAAAGCGGTGTGAAACTCCGCTACCATTTCTATAAATTTCTTCATTAATATCCGTTTTCTCCGTTAGTATGATACTTTAACTTATCGGGCTTTTCATACTCTCCTGTTTTAGGCATGCTAACCAAACCTAGCATATCGGTATTAGTAGAGTAATCACTAGTCCATTTAGATAAGCGCTCATAAGCTTCTCTTTGCTTAATCTCTTTTTTAAGATGACAATCGCTGTCTTTGTTAAGCATAGCTTCTAGTAAGATAAGATAGTTGATTACATCACCAATTTTTTCAGAAACTACTTCCGCTTTAACCGGTTTGTTATCAGCTACTATATCTTTAATAGAAACTAAATGCTTAGTCATATAACTCCAAAGAACTTGAGCTGATGTGCTGTGGAGGGATAATCCCCCCGCAGCTTCATCAAAGTTTCTAAATACGTTATCATCTTTAGCATACTCTTCATGTTTGGTTAGTAGAGTTTGGCGAATGAGATTAATTCTCTGTTCTACCTTGTTGCTAAATTCTTCTTTTTTCATAGATCAGGTAATTCAAATGTTGGCAGTTCTGCATTACCAAAGTTAAAGAACTCTTCATTAGGATTAGCAATTTCGTTGACTTTTTCTTGGACAATATCATCAGCATAGATTTGCTCTTGATCATTCTCTGGTAAATCATTGATTGTCAATCCTATAACTTCTTCTTTTTGTTCAGCTTCCATTTCTGCTATAACATCAATAAGATTAAGCTGATTGCTTAGTTCTTCAACAGCATTGCTAAGTTCTTCTTTTACTTCTTCTGGTACTGCGTCTAGTACAGGTACTTGAGATACATTATTAAAAGTAGAAGTAATTAAATCATGAGCTTTAGATAAATCTTCAAACCATGATTTAGGGTGAGATATTCGTAACGCAGAAGCTACTGAATTGTAATAGTTCCAGGCATTGTTCCATGCAAGGTTATCAAATAAAGATACTTCATTAACTAAGCGATCTCTAACTACTGAAGTTTGTTCTTTATTAAGCGCACCTAATTCAATGAACAATCTACCGGTAATCTCAGCATACTTGGTTAAATTCTCATTAACGTTAATTAATGTGTTTCTAGTATTTACTAAATCAGTATAGTGAGCATTAGCAAAATTAAGATGATATGCTATCATTTCTGCAGCTTCCTCATCAGCTTTACCTGTATGCTTTCTTGCATAAGTAGCAACATTACCGGCAAACATATAACTATCTGTTTTAGGAATGTATACACCTACTCCGCACTTAAAACGCATAGTTTTATCATATGAGTTACCCCATACAAAAATCATTTTCATATCTGGATCTGTGCCCTGGTCTAGGACATGGATTCCATTTGCAACATTACCACCAACACTTGCACGGTAAAGTTCTTGTTCTACATTAAAGCCACGTGCTGCAAGTTCTTCATGAACTTTATCAATAATAGACTTGTGGCTAATAGGAGTGTAGCGCCCGCCGTGGTTAGGCAGGGCTACAGACTCCAAATATTCTCGGGTAATACCCGTTGGAATTCTCTTACTCATTTTAAAATAAACTTAATTGTGAATTAGATTTTGTTTTACAGATCTTCTCAATCTCTTTATAGATCTTGTCTAAATAATAATCATCATTTACATCATACATGCTCCAAGGTTTCTCTTGAAACTCGTTAAATACAGTTTGCATCCATTTGCCTGCTTCAGTCTGAGTCTCTCGACCATCAGCAGAATTTACTTTAATTATCTTACATCCTTTATTAGATAAATAATACCTAACTACGGCCTGTAATATATTATCAGTTCTTTTACCTTTGTTAAAACAAGTCTCCATAAAGAACCAATCACCCTTCTTCTTTACACCCACACAATAATCAAAGATATTTCTATTCTGCTGTAAGAAAACTTCCGGTACTACATCATTAATAAAGTATGCGTATATTGCTTTTGGAACAATGAGCGCCGACTTATTTTTATGTAGTGCTAGATCATTAAACTCAAAGCGGCCCTTACACTTAGTCTTACCATTTTTATATACGGCAATATAGTTGTTAACGTCTGCTAGTATAATCTTTTGGTACTCGTCATGCTCCAGTTGTAACTGAGTTAGCTTCTCCCATTGTGTACAGATTTCAAAGTATTTATCTTTATAACCTTCAGGAATTAGCATCTCAAGACCATCTGTATTTTGCATAATAGGTATACTACCTGGAATACCATCAGAAAGCATTTCATACAACATTAGCAAACTAAGCTGACCATTAATAGTAATGCGCATAGTAAACTCTGGATCATACAGGAAACTGTTTTTATCATTGCTTAAACCATAAGTACTATTTAGAATAATCTTGTATACATAGTTCTTTGGATCCTTCTTGGGTATCTTCTTTCTCTCCTCAAAGAACCATTCATACTGCTCACAAAATTCTTCTTTAGGTAAATGTGCTGGTGACCATCTATTGCGGATAGCAAGGTTAGGATAAAAACTAGTAACGTCAGACGTCATTAGTATCATACCTTCTTTAGCCTCATACACACCTGCAGATGTTGCACCATGCACACCACCTAAACCAAAGTCTGTTTTCACACCTTTGTGTGTAACAGAGTACTTGAAACCACCTTTAGTATTTTCTGGATCTATAACAAGAGTTTTAAATTTATCATGAATTGATTTAAACTCTTTTCTATTAAAGTGTATATAGTCCAGGATTATATCTCCAACTCTAATCTCGTTACGCAAAGTCCGCATCTGTTTAAGATCATACTTGTTAATACCCATCTTCTGGGAGAGGAATAATAGGAATAACTCTTTTGAGATCTTAGGTTCAGATGCACTAAACAGGTTGATATTATATTCTTCAGTAAGGGTTTTACGTAGCATTATCTGTTCCTTACTGAGGTTCATGATTTGTTTAGTTGACTTTACATCATTCACACAATAACTAATGATGGTATCAAGCTCTTCTTTTGAAGTAATATAAGTGCTATGGTGAATTGGCATGTCCCGGACATTACTCCAGTCCATAGAATACTGAATCCATTTAAGGCTAGATCTTTTAGCTGGATTATCCCAGTGATTTAGTTTAAACACGTCCAGTTGTTTTATCTTCATTTCCCTCTCGGAAAACTCTGCAAATTCACCAGCATTAGATCTTTCTATAGTACGTTGAGCCTGCATGTATAAAGAATGCGCAAGATCTTCAGCAGATAACTCTTCTAAATAGTCATATTCACGCAATATAAACTCTGTTATTTGAGAGTCAAATGCAATACCATTAAAAGAAATATGAAATACTTCTTCATTAGCACAGTCAAATAGAAATTTAGCTAGTTCTCTAAAATCATTACGGGTCTTATGTATGACAAATACTTTTGTATCATCTGTTTTATATTCTGTAAATACAGCAACAAAACAATTGATTAAAGTTTCATAATCCATTACATAGTGCGTCATATATAGAAAAATTAGGGGTCACTAGGACCCCATTAAAAGATTGTTATAAAAGTACTACTCAGCTACAGGAGCTTCCATAATACTGTTATAGTCAAAGCTATCAGCATTGATTGCAAAACCTTTGATAAAGTCTTTAATCTCCGCATCATTCTCTACATAGTATTCTTGAAAAGTCTCAATTGTGCGACGTTCTTGTTTAACTGGCACACCGTCTTTAGCAGGAACTTTGCGGAATTCAGGATCCCCATTAGCATCAAGTTTAGGGACCATATGAAATAGATTTTTCTTTACTGTAGACATGATTGCTAAAACTTTTGCTTTAGGATCATAAATACATTCTACATACGGACACTCTGATGATACAGGAATCATTTTAAAAGTCTTGTCATTATTCCACGAACTCGTGACAAGCATCATTGATTTTTCTAACATGTTGGCTTAATTATATAATTTTAGACAAATCTAATTGTTTTTGTGTAGCTTTCAAAATTTCACGGTCTAAATTTGGCTGGCTACACAATTCACCAACTGACCTTAGTATACCCTCATCCACACCTAAAGCTTTAGAATAATCAGAATAATATTCATCTGGATTAAGATAACTCTTTAGATATTCAGCATTTGCAGTACTTGTACCATACTGTCCAAGAATTTTAGATTTTGTTTTATCACTAAACTTGCTGTACTTACCATTTATAAAAAGTTCCCAGTCTGGAAAATCCCCTAAATAAAATATATAAGCACCAAGCTTGTTATCTAATTCATAAAAATCTTGTAGCTGAGGATGTTTCAAAACACTTTTCTCAAATAACGAGAAAGACTTATGTTTAAGATCATACGTTACAACTAGTAACTTATCATCAGGGTTTATATGTCCATCCCAACCAATATAAGTTTGGTGAGGAGGAACAAGATTTTGTGAGATGCCTAAAACAGGATACAAAAATATCCTAGACTTCTGAAAATAGCTTTTATACACTTCTTTAATCATTATTATAAGATTACATTACTTACTTCATACTCATAAGGTAAGTCATATTTTCTATTTGAGTAATGATAGTCTGCAATTTTCATTACATCGTCGAGCTTATCTAACCATTTATTAAGAGTTACAGCACTAACTTCAAAAGCATAACACTGGGTGAGTTTGTCAACCACTATGAAATGAAACTTAATTTTGTAATCACTTAAATTTGGATAGTTAGCCCTTACTAATTTACAGTACACTGCAGCTTGCAACCAATACTTATAATACTCTATAGTCTCAGGAAAATCTTGTAGCAGTTTTCCGCTAGTCTTTAGATCATTAACATAAATCACCTTGGCAATAGGATCTATATTAATATTATCTACAAAACCTCTTAGACCAAAGTTATACGGTGTATCCATTACAAGTGGCACCTCGCTATGACTATCAGGACTACCGATACTTAACAAGCTTGTAATTTTACTATTAGATTTTACAATCTCAGCATAACCTTTTACTCTTTCTAAGGTGTCATTATCTATAACAGATTTGTCACCCTTTGTAGTTAAGAAGTTATAGTAACTTATACTTGCGTCAGTAACTACCTTCTCAACTCTTTGTGCATCAGTTTTGAGACTCTGATACAAGTTTATATCCTTTAATATTTCAAGGATCTGGAACTCATTCTGCTCCAAAGATAATTCAAGATAGCCATCAATCAAGGCCCTTACAAAGACTTTATCAACAACATTCTTAATGCTGTCACCCGGCAAGTTAACCGGGGACACCACATACTTCTCATCAAACTTATCTTCCTCTAGGAGAAGACAATGAAGCAAGCTACCTTCAACTAGGTGCTGTTCCATTTTGTCTTCTCTTTGATTTAAGATGTAATGCTTATAGAAAGCACTTGGTGCATACAGTAGTTTGTTAAACCCTGAATAACTAAAGTGAAACTTCTTGCTGTAGAAGTTCTCCTCCGCCTGAAAGTCCGTCAACATATCCTTTTTCTTTAAATAATTTATCTACTTTTTCTTGAGTCTCTGGAGTAAGGTGAATATCAGTAACATCATAATGATCACTCATAGCACTAGCATTTTCTAAATTCTCTGCTTTAATTATTCCCAATAACTCGGGAGTAAGTAATGCTTTTTCAAGACTTATGTCAAAAATACGATCTTTATCAAAGCGGTATCTATTATAGCCCATCCATTTAGTAAGAGACTTAAATGCTACTGTATTTTTATAAGGGTGGTTATCTATAGCAGTTCTACCGTATTCCTCAAGAAGTAGTGCAAGATACATAAAACTTTGTTCATAATGACTATTTGCCATAACAGTCATACCCATAAGATGATCACCTTTATCCTGACTTTGAAACATAGTTCTTATAGATTCATAAGAATCTTTATCTATTACAGTTTCACCAAGTAAGTTTATCAGCTCTTTTTGGTCATATGCTTTATCTATAAACGCAGCCTCGTAAATACTAGTATCTTTAACAATACTTACACTATTTCTAGGGATTGATGACTGGAGAAAATCTGATTCTCTAAATTGAAAAGCGGTACCTGCCCAAACATTAATCTTATTAGGATTAACGTGATCAGCTCCATATACTCGATTTATATAGTTTTTATCTTCTAGTAAACAATACTTAATTTCATGAGCTACAGCATATTCATTTACTTGGGTAAGTATTTCTGATGCATTAGACATTCCTCTAAAATTACTCAAGAAGAACTTAAGACCTTCAATCTGCACGTAATCCACATAGTTATGTTCTAAATTACTTTCAAAATAATCAGGACATGTAATAATTACATCAGCTTTAGCAGAGTCTCTTGTAATTTTAATTCCTCTACCTTCTAGAAAAGGACGGACCCTTTCTCTAGGTACATTTACTTTAGGTGTAAAATAGACCAATTTTACATTGCTTAAGTCTAAACCTTCTTTAAGTATTACATCAGGTTTTTCATCAGAATACTTTACACTATCAGGTCTACCTTTTTCGTTTAAGTAAATATCTACAATCTCTAGGGAAAAATTAGCAGGCGGGCTGGCTTTCAGCATCAGTGCTTTTGTTCTCTTCATTTTTAGGAGTATTTTCGTTAATATAATCTTGATATGGCTTAATTACCATTAGGTCTACCGCAAAGAAATCTCTAAGACTCTCAAATTGGTTTTCAAATTGTGTTTTCTGCATAGACATTGATGTGTATAAAACATCCATATAAATATCTTCAGTAAGACATTTATAATTAAGCAAGTACTTAAGCGTTTCTTTGTAGTTAAATCTAGCAATCTTACTTATAGGAAAGTGATTACGGAAGATATCTAAGTTCTTCCTATTCATATAAGCCTCAATACGGTAACTATCTTCCTGAATAAGTTTTACAATATAGTACCTTGACTTATTATAGTCACAATTAAACAGCATTTCTGTTGCTAAAATGCGGTCTTCTGTGCCAGCCTCAAGCATTATGTGCAAAGTGTTATATATGTCTTCATCTATAACAACTCTTTCTATAGAGTTGAAGAGTCTTTCCTCATTTACAACAGGTATGTTACCGGATAAAATTCTGTGTAAAACAGCTACACCATCACCAGAGATTACATTGTAAGTATTATCTGTTGCATATAGCGGTCCCCAAGAATCTTTGCGGTTATAATACCCATTAGTAAAAAATACATCCTTGTCAGTAGAAACATCTAAATCAGGAAACTGTGGGAATTTACTTAGTAAAGTAAGACCATCAAAATCAGAAGCAATATGAAAGTGCTTTAAACGTAATTCTTTAGTAGCAAGTGTTTCTGCAGGCTCTCCACCAATTTGGTGTAACACACTGCGGGTATTACCTACAAATAAGTTTGCCTTAGACAGATCATTAGTAATGGTAAACCCATGCATTCTGCATATCTCACGGATCTGCACCTGTGTATATATACAATTAGGTAAAACATATACCTTACTCTTCTTAGGAAGATTAGGCATATCCCCACCTTTTAATAAATTTTGGATCTTTGGTAGATCCTCGTCAGTCACAACATACATGTTATATAACTTAACCTTATCTTTAGGGTAAGCTATGATAGGCATAGCCTCCCCAATAAAGGGAAGCTGTGCCAACATAGTAGAAGTAACTGGATTAGAAGTTAAATCAGTTTTCATTATTTTACCGCCATTTTAACGATCTCGGGATTCAACATGAGCTTAGTAAACTTGGCTTTGTTACCATTAACAATGCTTTTTACAATAGCATATTTAAGGTCATTAGTGAAAATATCCGCATCAGTAACATAAGCTGTAATACGGTCAATAATCTTCTGGTCAACTGCATTAGATTCAGAATAGTGTACAGTGTAGTTAATCAAACGGTGAGCTAGTACGCTGGCAATGTCCGCACGATAAGTATCTTCACCCACTTTACCCATTGTTGCATTAAGCTGACCTTTGATATACTCCCAGCTAGTGTGAGTTAGCATATCTTTAGGAGATGTCATCTTATCTAACTTGTTGTGAATAAACATAGTAAACAAGCTAGCAAACTCAGCACCTACGCTACCTTCACCAATCATTTGGATTAGTGGTAAGCTTTCCTCAAAGCTTTCTAAGCTAGAAATACTATTGAAGAATGTAGTAATACTACGAGCATTAGTTCTCTGATTTACCGTCTCAGGATGCATCAACAAGAAGTTAATACAACGAGAGTCAATCTCATTTTTCTCTGCCCAGCGTGCCCAGCAGTCTACATCAAACTTTAAGTTAGTTGTGATAAAGCGAGTCTTTTGAGCTACGTCAATACTAGTAACGTTATAGTCACCAGTATCAGGATTAGTAGTCAAGATAATATGCCAGTCTTTTGGTAACTTCCAAGAAATATAAGTTTGACGGTCAATCAACTCCATACATGCCTGTAAAAAACGAGAGTCCTAACTTGTTATCAATCAAGCATTTAACTTGATTTTCTATACCTTTATATATACGTATAGTCCAGACTATATCTTCACACATACTTGTGTGTTGGGTGCTCGTGTTCCTATTATATTCCAGTAAACTGGTTTCAAGGATTAGTCGTTGAACCTTCAAAGAACTTTTAAATTCTAAGCTCGGCTGCTGATTGTCTTCATAAGTAAAGATGTCCCAGCAATTCTCCCAATTACGTGCCCACTCTCGTTTTAAATTTCCATATGTAACCATAAGCTTGTGTTGTAATATTTCTACAACATGCTGAAACATTAGTACAATGTGAATCAAAATTTCCTTTTAACTGTAAATCCCTAACTGCATCAGCAATTGATGGGTATTCACATATAAAACTACCAAATGAATCACATTTTTCTATCGTTTTAGCTTTAGCTTTATGACTATTGTTACTATATGAAACCTTATCTGTTTTTTCATATGACCAAAAATAACCATAGGCTGATCTAAAAGAAGTATTTCCTCTAGCTGCAGAAGCAATCATGCTACTGTTTTTGCCTAATTCTCTTTCAGCAGATGCTGCGGAAAGATGCTCTTTAATAAAACGTCCGTCTAGAGTATATTGATAAACCTTTTTACATTTATAAGATCCTTGTTGTAACACGGGGTCTTGTTCAATGTTAAGCTCAGGTTTTAAAGTATCAATATAAAACTTCTCACGAGTAAGTAAATCTTTTTGCTCACAGTATTCTAAGACTTTAAAAAAACAACTCTTCTCACCATACTTTTTAAAATGATTAATTAGTATGATGTTAGCATGTTTTCCTGTTTTAAGTCTTCTCCTATGACAAAATAATCTCTTACTCATGCATACAGAACTTCCTATATAAGTTTTGTTATTTATTAGTAACATATAGATACCTGACTTTGAATAGTTTTTAGTCAGATTCTTAGCAGCGTATAGATTATTCATACGCCAAATATACAATATTCTTGATGACTATACTAAAAAATATTTATAATTTTTAAGCACGAGTATAGTCATCTAAAATCAAAATTCCACCTTCTTCTTTACCTTGAATCCACTCTGGAGTAGCATGAGACATGCGCTTTTCTCCAGTTGGCACATACTTATTTTGAATATACATAGGCATAACGTTTTCAGGAATCCATTTAGATACTTTACTTCCGTCATCAGTAGTCTTAGATACTTCATACTCCTTAATAGGAAAACCAGTCAACATTCATGTTATCGCATAAGCTCTTTATCTTATGCTTCACTACCTTTATATATATACGTAGTGTTCAGACTATATCATCATTACCCTTTAAATCTTGGTAGATATAAGGTAATGTTTCGCGCTCGTGGATATTTCTTCTTCAGCACCATCTGGTAAGAATACTTTATCTAGTCGTTGCTCCTTCAATGTATTTCTACAATGCTTGGATCAGGATTGTCCTTAGTAGGATGTTCCCTGAGTTCACGAAATTTAATGGGGACCTAACTGGTTTTTACTTTTATTTTTATAGATATTTCATTATTACCTTTTATGATTTGCTCTGAGAAGAAAGACCATACATCTTTTACACTAGTAAAAGCAATCTGCTCACCTTCTTTAGAATCATATAAAAATTTATAATGCTTGCCTAAGTAATTAGGATTAATAGGAAAAGTTTTAATAGGTGTATTACTAGACTTATATCTAAGTCTATAGCCTTTATATGCAAGACCTTTAGTATAACCGCCTGCAAATTTTTGAACTTGCTTATTAGTTATACCTAGTTCTTCGGCACACTTTTCTTTATCAGGGTAAGTTGTAACATAGTTACCTAAGTAGTCATAGCAGTCTATTTCACAATAGTCAAACTTAGTTTTATACTTACCCTTGCTTATTCCATCCTTAATGGATTTACTTAACTTTTGCCGGCTATACACACTTAGTGTATGTAATACAGGGTCCAGTTGTAAATTCATATCAGGTTTTATAAAATCTATAAAATACTTTTCTCTGCTTATCCTGGTTTCAGGGTTGCAGAATTCTAAAATCTCATAGGTAAATGCATGTATACCATATTTATTAAATGCTTTTAACATAAAATCATTAGAATGCTTATTATTAATAAGTTTCTGTCTATGTTCTAGTAATCGGTCATATAAAGACTTACTGCTTCCTACATATGCGTGATCTTTGCATTTAATAAGATAGATACCTGATTTACCTCTTAACGTTTTAGCGCTCAAATTGAGAAGATTATTTTTCATTGCATCTTTGTTTATACAAATATACAACAAAAAACTTAATATTAATCCCCAATCTCCTCAATCTGAGCTAAGTTAACCTTAACAACGTGAAGACCTAGTTCTTGACCGATCTCCAAAATAGTACTGGTCTTACCAATACCCGCTTCACCTTCTACAGCAATTGCCACGGGAATCTTCCCGTTATTTTGTAGATATCTATTGTTAGTCACAATGTGATTTACAAATCCTTTTAACTCATCAGTTGTTAAGTCTACTTGAGTACTTTCTTTCTTAGCCATTTTCTTAGTTTTTATTAATTCAATTTGATCTTTGGTCCTGGTAATGACTCATTCAACTGTGAACGAGAAGACATTACCCACAACATTTTACCTCTTGGTTTTACATTACAGTAGCATTCGCCATCTGTTAAATAAATCATGCAGCTATAATGACGTAAATGTTCATTATAATACTCTAATACTGGGTCAAACTCGGTACCACCGCGCCCAAATATTTCTACAGTGTCCCCTGGTTTATAGGGTTTTATACTATTAATCCTTGTGTCACACTGTAATACAGTAATATCACAACCGGTTTTATACATATGATCTATCTCGTGAAAGAACTCTCTTAGTTCATCATCACACACAGATCCACTAGTATCAATAGATACTAAGATATGTTTTCTAGGCTTAATCTTTAAACCAGCCATATCTTCAAAACGCTTATTGTATTTTCTTCTAAGCTTTTTGGTATACACTTTTTGAGAGCCTCCAGCAAATCTTCTAAGATATCCGCGCCAGTCAAACTTAGGCGGTTCTGGATTTTGAAGTTTATCAAGCAACCCTTGCATTTCTCCAGGAACGGTACCACGAGCTTTAACTTGCTGCGCTACTTCTTTAAGAGTATGCTCTAATTGCTTTTCAATAAGCTTCTTTTCTGCTTCTGATAAATCTTCAAAATCTTTCCAAGTGCTGTGATCAGGAACTGCATCACCATCTTCATCGTGACTTTGTCCATTAGCCATAGCATCAAGCATCTTTTGAAGTTTACTCTTACCTCCGCCATTTTGTTGCTCCTTATCTTTTGCTTTAGATAGGATGTCATAATATTCTCTACAACCAGCTTTTGGTGGTAAGTTGTATTTTTTAAATTTCTCACTATCTATAGTACAACCATCTGGTGGAAGATACTGAGGATCAATATATTGGTTGATCTCTAACATGATGTTAACTACAAGTTTCCCTGTAGATCAGACTATACCTTCATCCTTATTAGGATGGCTTATTGTAGTCGTTGAACCTCTTTCTTTAAAATAGTTTTCAAACTTATCTTTTTTTCTGGTTAAATATACAGTAGCATCTTTATAAATAAATTCATAAAAAGCTTTTGCTTTATTTGTACCAGATGTAGATAAATACCAAACATTACTCTTTTTTCTCTTATCCTTTTTAGCTTCATTAAAACCTAAGTATTTATTATACTCAGATAGAAACTCCTTTGTCCCGCATATACCAATACCAATACTCTTGTAAATTGTATTTGTTTTATTGCGATTCTTAGGATAAGTTATAAAGACAGAACCATCTCCATCAAAATAACCTCTCATAAAATGATTAACTAGGTCAGCTGGAAGATTCGGAAACTTCAGGACTAATGACTTCCTAGGAATGCAACCATGTTTAACAAGAGAGTTAAACATTATCGTGCTAGTAAGATGTACAGTGTGTACATCTTTATAAGTCTTAGTTACAAAGTTTCCTTTTAAGGATTCTATAAATTTATCTATAACCTCTTTGTCTTTAACCGCTAATGATATTAGCTTTTGACCTGTTAATTTTTCTTGTACGCAACCATCTGCATACAAAAATCCTAACCAATAAGCCTTAGCTTCTGTGTCAATAACATCAAAGAAATTTTGATCATAGTTTCTTCTATAAGAACCACCGGCTCTTTTTGTAATGTTTTGCTCAGCAATCTTTTTATTAATAAAGGATTCTGAACAGTTAAAGGTGGCTGCAATTTTACTGCAACTCATACCTTGATTATACATAAGTATAACTTTATCAATTGGTACTACTAGTTTCTTCATACACTAATATACTAATTAATTTCCATTATACCAAAACTATTTAAGAAATTTGGCTGCGGATTATCCAATCTTAATCTTTTTTACCATACCTGAGTAATTACTTCAGCCACAGTTGTATTACTACAAATGCTTGGTAGATTAAGCTCTAAGGAACTTCCCGTCAATTTAAAGCTTTCATACTGTACATTACTATACAGCGGGACTTAGTTACAAATCCATAGCTATGTTAGCTAACTCTTTGTCTGCAAAGTTATCATGCATAGTAAGATGAAAGAAAGCAATGTGTAAGAGCTCATGTTTCAAGAGACCTATATGGTGCACATGCGATAGCGCTTCCCAAAACTTTTCATTAATACTAAGCTGATAATTAATATTGTTCTTACTCACACCTGCGGTAGGAACCCTGTTTTCCCAAACTTTGTTAAGACTAATAAGAAAGAGCCCATAAAAGGGCTCCTTCAACATTAGTTCTTTACTAGCTTTGGCTAAGCTATCGTGTTTATTCATACACGTTTAGTAATAAATAAATTATAATTCTTCATGAACTCAAACCCACTTTCTACAAGCTGATGTTCAATCTCTTTAGCAAAACGACCAACTACTACACCTTCTCCTTCTGGACAAGCTTCTTTGTTGGCAATTGCTATCTCAATAATATTTGCCCAGTCAATGTTTTTAAAACTTGACTCTTTAATAACCACATATGGCTTCATGGCCTCTACAACTTCATCAGAAAAGATATCGTCTCTTAATGAGCGGTCCATTTCTTTATATAATAACAAAGCATATACAATTGCTTTACTCATATCAGCACCTTCTAAGATGCTACGTACAATAACATGATTCTCCTTATCTGAGGATTTAACCATTAATAACAAGTTGTTATACCCTTGCTCTGTAAATAATACTGTGTTTTCCATTATCCTTCTATTTTATTACCTAATACTTTTGTTACATACTCTTTATACTCATCCTTGTTTAACACATGAAGAGTTTCATACGGCTTATTATTATCAAATTGCTTTTTAATAGCCATTAACACATTTACTACATCTAAATATACATTAGTTGTAAATGATGGTTCTTTTTCAAATAAAGCTGGGTCTACAAGGACCTCAGTTATTTTGTTATCACCATCTCTTTTACAAGTAAATTCTATAACCATATCAGTATCTTCAGCATTTGCTTCATTTACTAAGGTTATTTTAAATTTCTCATAGTCTAGCTTAATGTCTTTTTCCATTAGTCTTCTATTTTTAAAGTCTTTAACATCCACAAAGGTGGTTTGTCTAAATTAATAATCCATTCTTTAGCACTCGGGATGTACCCGTTGCAATCTTCTTTTACATGTTGCTCACCTATATAACGCACCATTACCTTTTTACCGGAAGAGTTAGTTATATAAGTACCAAATATAGATTCACACTCAAAGATACCTTCACTATGATGTCTGAATAACCTATGACGGCTATCTCCTAACCATTGTTTAGTGGCATCAAACCAGTTATGAATATCTATGTAATCTTCTATTTTACCGCCATACTTCTTAACAGAACTGCGGGCATGATCATATGGATGAGCCATTAGTATTCTATTTGATCAACATCAACACTAGTACTAGCATCAACAACTTCTCTAACATAACCATTAATAGATATTTCGCTGGTTTCTACATTAATGTCTACGCTACCATAACCACCTTCATTATTATACCAGTCCCAATCATAGTGATGTTCTAAGACATGATATGCAAAGTCCCTAAGCTCTTCATCAAACATATCATCCAGTCTTTTTTGGTTTTCACGGTCATGATTACCTGTCACTAGCTCTATATCTTCAACTGAACCGGAGTCTCCTGAACCATCATACCTAATCTCCACTTGAATAACACCCTCATCTCGTAAACGTGAGATAAGTGAACTTAATTTAACACTTGCCATAATTACTTTTGTTTATAAAATCTACCCAGAATATTAGCGTTTAACCAGAAATCTTTCTCTAGTACTTCACACATAAACTGATACTTTACTTCTTGATAAGAGAGCTCGGTCTTAGAGTAACATATTTTTAGGATAGTCCTTTTGATCTGTACTCCAGCTTTGTGAGCTGCCTTAAGTGTTTCATTACTACTATAGTAATTTTGATATACAGTTTTTCTTACACGTTTATAAGCCTTCTTGCGTTTATCAGTAGGCATAGCTTTTTTACTAAGCTTAGTCTTGATATCCGCAAAGAAGTTTTTCTTACCTATATAAGACTTACGCTGACCATCTAGGATAACATCCATTTGGTATATAAAGCCTACTGCCCCTTCCGGGATCATAGCTTCAGTAAATTCTACACCTTGATAAATCCAACTCATTGTTGTAGACCTAAATTATTTTCTGCAAGTTCTGTAATTATTGTATTAATATTACGATGAGTATCTACTGCATCATAACCTTGTATATCGGATAATATTGTAAGTATTACCTTATCAGCCTGATCAGGTAAACAATACTTTGCAACCTTATCTCTTAGTCTTTCATGTCTTGTTATAGGGCGAATCAGAGAACCCGTTTCCATTATTGGTCCTTGTGTTTCCATAATTTTATTTTTTTAATGCTTCTTTTAATAAAGGGTGTAGTGCTTTTCTTGTCTCAGGTATACCATAGTCTCTAACAGAATCAGATAGATCCTTAGACATTGGTAGCACAAAACCCGGTATATCATACTCCTCTTTGTATTTATCCACAGCTTTAAGACCAGCAGTATCATTGTCAAAGAGAGTACATATAGCTTTATACTTTAGTTTATACATTGCAATTGCACCCGGGGGTATCAATGCATTCTCACTATCGGGAGCTACAACTTCTAGATTATAACCAAATTTAGTAAGACACATAGCATCTTTAAGAGAACTGCAGATTACAAGATTAGGTTGATCAAACTTTAACTGATCTGTACCCTGGATGTAATTCTTTACTTTAAGAAACTTATGGTCAGCAACTTTAGGTTGATATATCTTATATACTGTACCATCAAGTCGTGTGTATGCATATAAATTCTTACCTGTAATAACTAAAATGTTATTCTCATCTTTAGTCATAGTATATGATTCTACAGGAATAACATTATACCTAGTCAGTACATCAGAGCAAATAGAATACTGAGTCCAGAAATCAGCATCATCCTTTGTCCAGCTTCTTTTTACATAGCTAGTAACTTGATATTTAGATTGCTTTTTAAAGTTTCTAATATCATCATCAATCTTACCAGTCATCATGTATTCATTATAATCCTTTAGCATTTTAGCTGCTGCTGCTGATACATTTAAGTCAAAGTAATCTTTAACAAACTGTAATGCATTACCACCTTTACCAGAACTAAAGTCCTTAAAATAATAAGCATCGTTTACCATGTATATGCAAAAGCTTGCAGTTTTTTCTGTAGGATTAAATACAGATTTGATTTTTACATCTTGTCCTGTAAGTCTTTCAGAAAGATTACAGTAGTACTCAAATATCCAATAAGAGGGTACACTCATCGGATCAGAAGCTAAAGCTTTTGTACTTATCATATAAAAGGAATTAAAAAGGGGAGTGAATATACTCCCCTTTAATTTCAAATCCAAGAACTATTATAGTTCAAAATCATTACTGACTGAAGCTGAGGTAGTTACATCACCACTTACTTCAGTTCCAAATGAGCTAACATTTTCAGAACGCTTCTTTTTAATATGAAGATCAGCATTAAATTTAATAAGCTTACTCTTATCTTCAGGAGTATCTATAGATTCATACGCATAATAACCTTTACCCGGTCTTACAACAAACAAGTCATAGTTAGTATAACCATCTTTATTTTGATACTCTTTACCACCGAGACACCATTTTACATACACATCTTTAAAAGGAGCATCGCTTGCAAATTGCTCAACAAGACTTTCAATAGTATCATGTTGGTTATCTTGTGCATCAAACCAAACTAAGTTATTGGTTACTTTACAAAGATTTTGTACAGCACGTAAAATATCATAATCACGGCTAACTTTAATACCTGTTTTAGTAGTACCGTCTTGATATGCATACTCACTAAGGCGTACACGGCCCACTTGACCTTTGTGACGTCCCAAAGACTCATTATCTTTGTTAATCCAAAAACCCTCAAAGCCTTCGCCCATATCTTCACCTTCAAGACTTATAATAATATTATAAGCACCAGCGTCAAAACGACTAGCTTCTAATTTAATGCCTGTTATTTTTGCAGTAGTGTTTCCAGGTTGCAATGTTTTAGGAACTCCGCTTCCAGCTGAGTCTCCTCCGATGTTTTTTGTACTTATCATTTTACTTAAGATTAATCAATATAAATTTTGTCCCAGTGAGAGGTAATTTCACCATCTTCACTTACTTCAGATATTACTATCTCTTCATTACTCAAATGCTTGGGTCTTGCACCGCATGCAACTTCATCAGAAGTTTTAAAGCTAAGAATATTTTTCTTACCCTTGCGATACAAGTAACCAATAGAGTCTGAGTTAGATGCTGTAATTCTTTTTAGCTTACCGGTAAGGTCAAGATCTAAAGAGTTAAATTCAGCACCGTTTTTCTCAAGAACAGTATCTTTGACGTGCCCTACAAGAATAGTTCTAGGTGCCCAAGTTTGTATATAGGTCACAACTTTTGTAAATGCTTCTCTAAGATACTGATAACCAGCACCATTAGGCAAGCTTATAATTGTACCATACTTAGGTTTACCATCGGTTAACCAATTTTTACCCATAGGTGTTTTCATATACAGCTCTTCAGCATAAGGAATACACATTTCTTCTAATGCGGTAATAGTGTCCACAGCAATGTATTTATACGGATTGCCGGCTTCCTTAATTGCTTTACCAATATGTTTAATCTCTTCAATAGAACTAGCTTCAATTTTCATAGCATCAAGATACTTAGAACCTTTTTCTAAATCTAATATTAAACAGTTATCAAGCTGTGATAATAAAGTTGTCTTACCTGTTTTGGGTTTTGAAAAAATTATCAGGTTACGCGGACTACTTATTTCCGCGGCTACCTTTTCAGTAGGGAGTTTGATTTCCATGTTATTCTTTTACTAAATCATTTAACCATTTTTTTTGACTTACAGGTTTTTTTAACAAAATAGCTGCAAGATCTCTAATTGTAAGCTGATCTATTGGCGCATCTGTATTTGGATCCATCATGTCCTTAAAAAATTCAACACTAAGCTGCTTAGGTTCTTCTTTTTTTTGTGGAGCATTAACTTTAATAAGTTCTGATACTGGAATCAAATAACGCACTTGACCATTAGGCATGGGATCAGTAGTGTCATACTCTTCTTCCCAATACTGGTTATACTTCCACAGCCATAGTGTTCTTTCTGGATCTTCACTTACAAGTTCTTTACTTGTAAATTCCATATAAACATCTTGCTGTTTACGCAATTCTCCTAAGAAGAAACTTACATAAGCCTCATCTTTACCTTTTGGGACATAGGATAACTTAGGAATAAAAAGCGCATCAGATTGTCCTATTGCATCAAGAATAGGCTGATGATACTCTCTAAGCTTAGCAATCTTTTCCCTTGTTTCTTCGGGTTTGTTTACTGTACTTATACTCATTTTAAAATAGTTTTACGTTCTGCTTTAGGAGGTGTTTCCATTTCTATAATACACATCCTCTCAAATTGCGCCTTGAAAAAACTCATACGGTTATCACCATTACGACATTTTAAAAAGTGCAAGACTAGAACCTTATCATCCTCTATAAGATATCTATCAGGACCATACTGTCTAATCTTTTGTTTACCCGGCCTATTGATACCTATTAAAGTATCAGCATGTTGCAATAGCGCATCTGCACCAAACAAATCTGATTCTAATATATAGTTACCGTATTTACCGTCTTCATTACGCTCAGGGCTATCAATACTTCTATTAAGCTGACTAAGAATAATAAATGCAATTGGATATAATCTTTTTAACTCTGTAAGAGCCTCACCAAGATTATACAAACTATCATATTTGTCTTTCTCAAACGGTGCTTTCTTTAACAGGAGTGAGTGGTCAAGAGTTACAATTGTTTTTGTAAACTGTTGCTTACCATCATCTCCTTCAAAAGAGTGGTGATCCATATACGTATGTATTATTTCCTTTAACTCATTAACAGTTATAGGATTTTCTACTACATCAATAGGATACTTAACTCTTTTTACAGCATGCTGATAACAAATATTTAAATCTTCATCTGTGAGTTTACCATCTGCACTACAGAGATACTTGTAGGACTTGCCAAGTACACTACTATATTCTCTAATTGCAGAGGTTCTTGCTAGCATTTCAAACTGAAACTCTAACACACGGAAGCTCATACCTTGATTAAGTACAAAGGCTTCACGTATAATCTGATCTTTGATCAGCGTCTTGCCGCTACCAGGTCTTCCACCTATAACAGTCATGGAGTGCCATTCCAGACCATCAGTTGTAGCATCATTAAATTTTTCCCAAGGAGTTTTCAGGCTTTTGATAGAGCCTTCTTTTCTACCCTTCATGTAGTTAAGCGAATCTAGGAAACCTTCTCGCTGACTATTCCAGGGAAGAGAGCTTTCTTCTTTTTTCTTGGTCATGAAATTAAGGGAAATTAGTCGGCTATTCTGCCAATAGCCATAGCAACAAATATATACAATCTAAATGCAAAAAGCAATAAAAACTCAATAAAAATGTAGTTTAAAAATGCAACGGGAACTATATAATTATTAACAATTACCCAGCACACTACACTAAGTATCACAGATACTAAAATCTGTAATACTATTTTTTCAAATTTTCTTTGACTCATACTACTTTATCTGAGAAGTGTGAACTATCAGGCTCATCTTCCCCATTAATAATAATCTCACAGTAATTAGCAAGTTCAGAATCCCATGACTTATCAGTATTCTGTTTACGTATAAAGTACTGCGAGTTTTTCATGTACATAAAGTTAGCTTTTTCATAGGTTTCAACATAATACCAAGTAGCACGTAAAATTACATCCCACTCATATGTGTAATGTTTAAAAAACCATGTAAAAGCTTCAATTATGTTTTTCTTGTTAACTCTTGCAGGCTTACCACTGGGTAATTTGCCTTTAGGAAATATAGATAGAAATTTATCATAATTATCTACATCAGTTGCAATCGCCATAGGTGTAGTTTTTGCAAAAGTTTCTATAGATGCAAGAAGATCAACACCTTTCATTGTTACAAGATAAGATTCATCAATGTAACCTGCTGATACTAAAGCTCTTAGATCAAGATTTACTTTTTGCATATAAGACTTTTCCTTATAATATATGCACCACAATGCATAAAAGGCATTTGGTGATATGCCAGACTTAGATAATTTGTTAAATATTTCTTTCATAACTTGCTTTCTTCATTTAAAAGTAAGGAATAAATCTCACTTCTAATCGTTGTATAAGCCTTATCTTTTACATAAAGTTTATCTTCAACACCATTTATTACAAGAGATATATTAGAATGTCCTGCTGGTTTAGATGGTAACGCCTTATGCATCTCATTAATACAATCTCGCATATGAGTAACAGTAGAACCCATATCTCGACCTATGTACAATGTAATATGTCTGAGCATAGGTAACCTACCTTTTCTAGAATTAATGTTAGTGAAAGGTTTCTCGTCATCATAATATTCATCAACAAGTTTCATAAGTTTTGTAAATGAAACAGTTTTTACAGGAATGCTTTCATCTCTGCTAAGTTTATGATTAACATTAGCAAGAAATTGATTCATGGCCCTATTGATGTCCACATTCAAGATCTGAAGTAACTTCTCCATCTCTTGTCTTTTCTGTTGCCTTGTTAATTTCATTTTCAGGTTTTTTATAAGATTTATATGTTACAGTGTAATACTTTTCACCGTTTAACATCTTAGCAAAGTCTTCTACTATACCTTTTGCATCATCTAGGTCAATACCAAATTCTGATAATGCATCATAAAGACATTTGTTAGTTGTAACAACTTCTTTACGTGCGTATACTTCAAAGTGCATTTCACCAAATCTTTGATCTAGTTTAGCACTAATTCTAACTCTACCATATAATGGGACTTTTTCCAGAAGCATTTAAGTATTTATTAATTTTATTCCACATGTCTTCACAATCCCACTCAGTTTGATTACTGTAAGCAGCACTAGCAGGATGACTAACCATAATTTTATAGTTGTTATCAGGTATAAGGTCAGCATAATCTTGAGCTTTTTTACCAAGAAATACATAAACTAACCCTGGTTTTTCCCAAATCAAACTATCTAAAACCTGCACTATAAAAGGACGCCATAATAATTGATGACTACCAGGCTTTCCAATTGTAGTAGTAAGTGCTGTATTAAGTAGGAGAACTCCTTGGTCAGCCCAAGGTCTTAAATCTGTATAACCTACGTAATTAGGATCTACAGTAGCTTTAATAGAGTTATGCATGTATTTTAAAGATGTCTCTATATTACCAATGTTACTGCAACTAAAAGCAATTCCATCTGCTACACCTGGCTGAGGATAAGGATCCTGACCTATAATTACAACTCGAGTATTATCATATGGACACGCAGTAAATGCGTTAAACATATCTTTTACTTTTGGTGTAAATCTTTTATTATCTAAAGCTTCTTTAAGCAAAGTCTCTAGTATAGTTTCCATTTCAGAACTTTTTATAAAAGTCCTAAGCTTGTTACCCCAACCACAGTCAGATAACTTAGCAATTAATTTTTCTCTTACATCTTGTAAGTTTACACTATCTAACATATATTAGCAAATAAATTTAGAGTTATGAATCCAAACAAAACTGTTGATATTGAAATTATAGAAGAAAACTCAATTATTACCATAGATGTCCCTGCCGGTCTATATGCCCACATTAATAAGTTTATTGTGGATAGTCTACCAAAAGATCCTGAAACTTTAAAGGATCTTGTTACAAGAATTAATGATAAAGAAGTTGATGATTCTGATCATGAATATTTCAAATTTAAAGTCTTGTTTGGACTCTCATACATAATTGAAGAAGCTGCTCGCAAGCAAGGTAAGATTAAAAAAACTACCTACGATATTGAGTCAGGAGAATCAGTTAATACAGAGAAAAACCCACAAGCTCCCCAATCTCAATCGACGCCTGAATAGCCAAGCTTAATTCTTCTTTGCTACATTCAGCAAAAGATTTACATTCTGAAGCACTGCACAAGCCAGCTCTTAGCTTTACCTGCATTTTCATATCTTCAAATGAATCACCGGTATAGTTAGCTAGTTCTCTAATATGCTTATGCACTTTGCTCATCTGTGCATAACTAGCATCAGAGGTTTGTGTTTCATAAGTAATGATAACTGTATCACCTTCTTGCAATCCTTTAATAAATAGACCTAGCTTAGCAGATCCTAACGGATCTATCTCTAGATTCTTATTTACTACTTTTGCGCGTATACTTACGGGTAGTTGGTTTGACATTGCTCTTAGGTTTATTAGTACTTCCTTTAGGTCTTCCAGGTGACTTCTTAGCGAGCTTGTTCTTAGCATTAGCTAACATGAGACTTCTATATGAACTGCTTATATCCATATATTTATCTATTAGATTCATGTAAGAGTTGTCACCAGAAGTAACCTCATCTTTAAGATTTTGAATTTGCTTACTTCTTATAAGCAATCCAATGCAGATACCGCCTACTAGACCAGCACCTGCTAATACCATAACATCAGTTAGTGTTACCATTTCTTTTTTCTTTTAAATATTTTTCAATTAGTTCTATGCAATCCTGCATCTCCGCATAATCCATATCGGTTAGGAGTTCTGCAAATTTAGTTAACCTGTTGCATACATCAGGCATATCTATTTGATCAGGCATATCCCAGAATGCTTTCAGTAATTTACCGTGTTCCTTAACAACGGTATCATTAAAGTTATTTAAAACATTCTTAGTCTTGTGCCTATTAAACCACGCAATGTGCATTGTTTCATCTGCAGCAAACACTGCCATCTGCAACCACACAACTAGAGTAGCAATCTTTACTCTATCTTGGTAATCTTGTTCTGTTAATGACATAAATGTAACGTTGCAACACTACCTTCTACGGTAATATACTCAATTTTTAAACCTTTCCATTTTTCTGAGAATGCCCCCATATCTGTACCGGTAATTTCTTCACCGTGCCATTCAGCTTGTGCTGTAATATAAGGACCACCACTAGGGTCAATCATAGAGAATTTATCTTTAGGCATACCTCTTTCACCAGGCCAGCCACCTAAACGGTAATGCTCACCTATGCCTGTCATCTCTACAGTATCGCCTTTTTTCTCAAAGGTTATTAAGTCATCATATCTATTTCTATATTCTACTTTCATATTACCAAGTAATACAAACAGCAGCCTCGTTAACCAAGAAGTATAGTGCACCGTCAATGTCAATGATCTCAGCATTAGCAAGAGCGTTTCCTACATATACTAAATCACCTTCTTTAACATTAGTACAATCTGCACCTACTGCATATACATTAAGCTTAGTCCAGCTTTTCATCCATTCTTTCTCCATGCTGGCTTCAGATTCTGGAGTTAAGATTACCTGAGACTCAGGTTTAACAGGCTTCTCAATGAGAATTCTTTTTCCGTGTAATTTCATAATTGGTTTTTTAGTTTTACAAATATAAGTTATAACTCTATACAATACGGCACAGGTCCGTGAATTGTTAAAGAATCATCTACAGGTGAGTGTAACTGAATAAAGGTAAGTAATAACTGAAGTTCTCTTTGCTTAGCATAATCCATTTTACTGGGTTTAGCTTTATCAAACTTAATGGTAATACCGTCACCGTCATCAACAATAGTTATTACAGCAACACCCTTAGCTTGCTCGGTCCAGGTACCTGAATGAGTTCTCTTAAGTGTATAAGTGTTATCATCTACAACAATAACATATACATAGTCCTTGTTCTGCTCTACTAAATAATAATTTTCAGCCATACTAGTCTTTTAAATAATTATACTTCTCTGACAAACTTATAATAAGATCTTCATCTTCTACAGAAAGTCTATAACTCTGTTTAATAAGATGAAATAATCTATTTTGGGTATCCGTAAAATCCTCACAGATTAACTCAGGGGATACCCCTAAAAGTTCTCTCATCTTAACTAGAGCTTCAGGGTCATCCTGCACAGCTTCCATAACCTCTTCTACACTAAAATCTACTTCAACATCTACTTGTACGTCTTGGTACACAGTAAACCGGGTCTTTTCTCCCTTATTGTAAGCTTTCATACTAGTAATTTTCTAATCCGTAATACCAGGCAATGTTAGCAAACTCTATTAGTAGATAAGATTGCCCGTCTACCGTCATTAAATACATAGTGCAGCGGTCACCATCTTGGTCTATAGCAGTCCAAGTTAAATCTCCATTATCTCCTTTTTTAGTAAGACTGGTTTTATAATAAACCTGGTCTTCCTTAGAGTAAATATGTACAACATCATCTTTGGTAACGTGTACCGGTATGTTAATATCATACTCCGTTTCACCAAAGACCACTTCTGAATAAGAATTAGCTCTAGTACCAACGGTGATACTAGTAGCTTTCATTGTTACTTGTGAGTACGTAATACTACATACAAGTAACAACATTAAGGTTAATACTTTTTTCATGTTATTAATTTTTAATCAGCCCAAATCCAGATACCCATTAGATTAACTTTTCAAGTGTGTATTCAATACCTGCTAAGTAGGCTTCAGTTGGTGTTTTAGATTCCTCACCATAATGTTGCCTTGCTTGGTCAGTCATATCCTCATCGTGATATTCTCTTTCTTTGCAAGTAGTAATAGTAGGGTAGAAATAAAATTCAGTAGTATTATCAACTATGTCAACACTAATCCAAATCCCATGCTTCTTATACAGCCACATTACTACTTCACCGATGGTTGGAAAAACAACAGTCCCTTCCATCGTTGCTTGATTAATGTATTTCATAGCATTTTGCTCAAACCCCTTCTCTTTTAGCAATTTTGCTATCTCAAAGTTTACTCTTGTGGTCATAGCTTAAATTTATTAAAGGTTTGTTCAAAGGTGTTGGTGATTGATTCTTTTGAGCTTGTATATCTGTAATAAGAGCACTCTTCATACCCCTTATCCGCAGTAAAACTATGGGATTGAAACGTACTAATAGGTGTTTCTCTAAGCTCATTATCACCTAGCTCTTCTTCAACAACTTTAGCTTTCTCAGCAGCAGTCGCAAGAGCTTCTTTAATTACCTCCTTTGTGTACTCATTAAGCTGCTCAGGTGTGAAGAAGTAGCCTTCTTGTGGGCTAAGCCACTGAGTTACTTCTTGAGTTGTTTTTGTATCTGTTTGTGAGTAGAAAACATTATCACCCATATAATCTCCAACATCCCTTACTTCTCCTCTCAAAAGAAATAATCTATCTCTATAAAACTCAGGAGTTCTCCTATCTTCTACCTTTACAGGTACATAAACTGTTTGCTTAGTTGGTGTCATAGTTACTTGATATTGGTTAGTGGGTACTTCATGGTATAAACATTTTCTTTATTTCAGCATAAGGTGTGTTTATAATAAAAGCTTCTCCGCTTTTTAAGTATACACAGCATTTATTAGGGTCAATGGCCATACCTTCATCTACACCATTTTCCCTAAACGCAGTTACATCAGACTTAAAAATAACGATTTCATGCTCAACATACTCTTCTTTGTTAAAGAGTTCTTTATTTCTAACACTCATTAAGTCTATAGTAGATACTATACAATATTTACTCATTTCTTTTTGGGTTTTTTAATAGGACGTTCTTGAAATACAGGTAAGTCCTTGTTATTATCATTACAAAATCTGCAGATATAAACTCTTATACCTGTGTTATACCTAAAATTAATAACTCTCATGTACTCTTTTTCAGGTATATTTCTTTGACAGCACACGCACTGGTGTTTAACCCGGGTAAATACTATCTTATCCGAGATAATGGGTAAGTTATTTATCATACTTTTTAAGTTCCCGTTGTACTATCTCTATACAATCGTCAATACCCTTATACGGGTTTAGATATGGCACCGTCCTGTTATTTCTCAGGTTTTCCATATCCTTAATCAGTTTCTCTAGTAGCTCTTTCATACTCTAATAGTTCTTCATCAGTAGGATCTGAAGTAGTACCTACTGTATTAGTATCAATGTTGTTATCTAAACATACTTCTCTCCAGGGTTTGCCCGGGGTAATTTCTTTGTCCTTGTACTTATAATAAATAAGTACAAACTGTACAACACACGCGAGAAACAATAAAGCTATTACAGCATTTACAATCTTATCTCCATTAACCTTCATGACATTCTTGTTGTTTAGGGTAAATAACTTTTAGTCCATAAGCTAGTTTTAACCAGCTAAATTCTTTGCGACACTTAGCTGTACTCCAAGCTTTATGTTTCTTTAAGTACTTAATTGCCCAGTCTGTCCAGGTAGCATCTTGTTCAGGAGTCATAGTATATTGGTTATACCAATCATCCTTATTATCTGTTAAATCATCAACGGTAACATCTAACTCAGCTATTACAAACATAGTGTTTATAATATCTTTAGTTATTTCTACATCAGTTTTTCTAGTCTTGTTTTTTACATTGGTATCCATATGAGCTTATCTTCTATTAATACTTTTCTTACTTCATACACATCTCGATCACTAATCCATGTTAATGGATTAGCATGCCTGTATTTATTTTTATTAGTACCATTAAAGAATGTTATTTCTATCTCAACGATATCATAGCTAGTATACTGCATTATCTCAAATACAGTATTTTTTAGAACACGATCCTTTAAGAATGTACCCACAGGATACTTTTTTACCTCCGTATCCATATTGTTTTGTTTTCTAAGGTTAGCTTATGTACTTTAAACAATCCCTCGGATGTTTTATTTCTATAGATAACCTGTCCTTTTTTATACTGTAGATCCTCAGATTTGGGATCAGATTCAATGCACTCTAAGCATAGTGTAGGAGGCCTTTTAACAAAATCAAATACATGCGAGATACGGAAAACGTTACCCACAAATACATCATCTTTTACAAAATCACCTCCTAGGTAAACACAAGATATTATGTGGGTATCCATACTGTCTCTTCTTCTAAGGTTAATCTGCATACTTTATATAAACTTGGATCATTAAGTCTTCTTCGGGCCCTATCTCCCTTTCCGTAATTAAAGTCACTAGTATCACCAGTATCTTCAACAGTTACTAAGTTTAATCTAAAGTTATCTTCAGCTTGCTCAAGTATATCTATAATACAGAAGACGTTATCAGGAAAGTAAAAATCTTTTACAAAATCTCCAGGTGACCATAATGACTTTAGATCTTTCATCTTGGTATCCATATTTCTTTATTATCTAGTTTTACTCTAAAAACTACCCTATATATGAAGTCACGTCTTACAACTGGTGTATAGCTATCATAGAATCTAGCATATCTAAAATCCTCTGTTGTATACTCATTGTGCTTGTAAGGCTTCATGCTAAAAGATATAGGAGGATCTATCTTAGTTACTGTAAATACAGCGTCTGGATAAGAATCATCAACTATAAAAGTTCCTACATCAATATTTTCTATCTTGTTATCCATATTTTTTTAGAATCTAAATCTATAACATGCATTATTTCCATATCTGGATCTCTATTAGATCTATTATACAAACCCCCTAACTCATTATCTTCATAAAAACCATTATGATCTACAACTAAAAGTCTAACATTAAAATAACCATCGTAAACTGATGTTATTTTATAGATTGCTCCAGGAAAAACTCTATCTGTTATAAAGTCACCGGGCTTATATATGTTACTCATCTTTCTAAAAATAAAGGTTTATCATCTAAAACTAGTTGGTACAGCAGTTGTACGTAAGGATCATCCTTAAATACTAAATAGTGAGACATATCGGCACCTAATCCAACAAGGGTAAGAGTTTCTTCATGAACTGATGTAACCTTCATGATTAAGCAACAAGCTAAACATTTAGGATTTACCTCAGCTTCATAATCTACAAGATGGTCACCTACTTTAAAATCACTCATAAGCGTATAAAGATTTGTTTATCATCAAGTGTAAGACACATTACTTCTTCACTACGTTCTACAGCAGATCTACTCATACTTCTTTGTACACCAGTGCTGTCAATAGAAACAATATTAAAGCTATAGTGTTTAGTATCAAGTATTTGAATTACCTTATAATAAATATAAGTTTGAGATATAGGCATATAACGCCTAAACCATTTACCTAATATGATCATGTTTCTAGGAATATACTTCTACCATCTACTTCAAAACACTTTATCGGCACACAAAGATCCACCTCTGCTTTAGTTAAAATATCAATGTGACCATTGTAAAAACTACAGGTATGAAAAAATGTGTCTACATGACGTACTTGAAAAGGTGAATGTGATGGTATTCTAGGACTAATAAAACTACTAACATTTTTAAACCATTGACCGGTATAGCTTTTAGGAAATTTATTCATGTTTACGTTTTAATAAATATTCTTATGTTGTCTATTAACATAGACTTTAAAGGTAAAGAATCTTCTATCTGGCTCCTAGTTAAGGAACAGGACACTCCGTTATACATCTTACAGTTATAATAAGAAGATGTACCATCCCGAGCCTTAAATTCTCCATGTACAATAAAGATTGAATTGTCTTTCTCAGTTCTTTTAAACCACTTGTATGTATACTCTTTACTAAATTCAAAGCTTCTAGTTCTACTCATCTCTTTATAAATAATGTGATATTCTCTAACTTAATAGGCATCACAGGTGAGCCAGAATCTATATAACCTTTAGTATGTATAAATACTCCTACTCTATCGTGAGCTTTACATTCAAAAACAACTGACCCACCACTAATTGTAAAAGATTTAACTGGAAGAAGAAAGGTTCCCGCAGGACTTTCAAACCACTGATTTAAATAGTCTTTCACGGCTCAATAAATATTGGTACAACTTTCTTTACATCCTCGGTTATATAGAGCACTGCCATAGAGTCACGGAAACCGCCACTACACTGATACACAAGCCAAACATCATAGTTGTTTGTCAACTTATCTGGCCTTAGTTTTACAAGACGGTATACATTACCACCCTCTGTTTTTACATAATCTCCTTCTTTCATGACTTTACAATTATTACTTTCTCATAGTCTACCTTAACAACTCTTACTTGATTGTAGTAAAACTCAAGATCTCTGTGTAAATTTTTCTCAGTATACATGACTTGTCCTGTTTTTGGACTGACCCTAGCAACCTTATAAAAACCTTTATTCTCAGTTTCCAAAACTTTTAGTAAGATATTAAAAACCTGATGTTTAAAATATATATTTGATCTAGTCATGAGCTTAAAATTATTATACGGTGAGGGTCAATTCTAACAATTTTTACCGGCACATGTACATCAGAAAGATGAACCGCAACCCCTACACTTATGATATGACCAGTAATTCTATCTACACGTCTAGCCTCACAAATATTCGTATAAACATCTGTAATTCTTAAAAGCATTTGTTCACGAGGAGATGTTGAAACCATAAAATACTTACCTAGTAACTCACTTTTTATACTCATTTCTCTATAAATAAAGGATTAATAAATACTGTATTGTTTAAGTTTCTAATATCAGCATAAGTAGGTGTTCCTATAAGATGCTTGCGGTGATGTTTAACTATAATACATTTATGTAGATTATCACCTATTTGTTCAACTGCAAGTAGAACCACACCATCTTGTCTTCTTAAAAAGTCTCCAATCTCAATCATGGGTCCTCTATTTCACAGGTTAAGTCTAGTTGACCAAGAACATCTGCTATAGGTTCAAGTTTATCCCGGGAACCATATTTAACAACAGCTTTCCCTTTAGTATGAATTTGCATAGTAAGCTCTACAGCTTTCTCATTGTCTAGTTGACAATATATAATAAGAGCCATAATAACTTTATCAAAGCTGTTATGGTCATCGTTAAACAAGATGAGCTTGCTGTCCTCCATAAAGGACAGGTCAAGCTTAACATCTTCTAGTTCAACGGTTTCAATCTCGCCAATTGATCCATTCATCATCATCTTCTTTTTGGTCTTTATAGCAAGTACCACACATTCCTGCTTGTTCAAGCATAGCTTCTTCAAGCTCTTCTACTGTGCGTTCTTCTTTATCAGAAGCTTCTAAAGCCATACCGTGGATTATATCCCGGTCACAATACTTACATAAGTCACTAACTTGATTCCAAGGTGCACGAAGATCTGTCTCTGCACCAGCTGGTAAATTACTTTGCATTATTATAAGCTTTACTGATTAGACTATTAAGATATCCAATATCATGCGGGATATTATCAAAATCTGAATTATCTCTAAGCGCATTAAGCATTCTTGTATGATCATACTTTTTACCTTGCGATCTGTAAAACGTGCAATACGCTGCATGAAATTTTGCACTAACTGTCTTAACTAATGCAGATGCCTCAATTAGGTATTTAGTAAGTTGCTCTGAGTCTTCAGAAATAACTTTAAAATTACCATTTCGGATACCATTGAGACCTTTACCGGCAGCACTACCGCCACCTAATATTACACTTGATATAGCGGGAGTAAGTCCGTTAGTAAGAAAGTGGGTCTTTAACTTAAAGTAATTCTCATTACCTAGTCCGCAGTATGCGTTAATATAATCTATTAATGTCCATTTTTGTTGAACATTATTTAGAATAGCCATCATCTCAACAATCTTATTAATAGATTCTGTTTCAACAACAATAGCATTTACCTTCTTAATATTTAATCTCTTATTTAGCACGGTTAAACGTTAGTTCTTTAATTTTCTCTACTTGAACTTCTACAGTTTTGTGGTTTTTAAATTCCATTTTCAATCCATTTAATTTTTGACTCATCATATTGCTCTAATGCTTTCTTTACCCAAGTAAAATCTACTGTATTTCTATAGCAGAGAATATGGATAATAGAAGTTTGATCAGGGCTTAATCTTAATAAACGACCAAGTCTTTGTGCAGACTTTCTCTCATTACCATATGCATGCATGATAATACCCTGTTTTAAATCAGGAATATTAACACCTTCATTTAACTGTAACACACAACTAAGTTTATCTATCTCTCCAGATTTAAACTTATCAAGGTTAACTTCAGAAGATTTATTACCACTATGATAACTAAACTTACATAGTTTATCCGCTTGATCTTGTGTATTAGCAAATAAGATACACTTATCAGGAATACTCTCAAAGAGTTTCTTTGCATAGTCTTCTTTAGACTTATATCCCATTAGTGCTTTCATTCTCATAACTCTTAGTATCTGTTGAGACTTTGGTGAATCCTCGGTCATCAATCTTTGAGTCCAATAGTTATAATTAGAAAGTTCTGAAGTATAAAAGGTACCTTTCTTTGTTTTATTTGCATGGTCTTTCTTAGTACCAAGATCTAAAACATGTACAATAATCCTATAATCATTTAAGATACCATCTTCTACTGCTGTATCAGTTATATACTTAAAGCCTATCGGACAATACTTGTTTACCATTACACCTTTTTCTGAATTAGCAAATCTTGGAGGTGTACCTGTCATACCGATTATACTTCCTTTATAGTTACTTAACCACTGATCATGAGAAAAAAGTAAGCTGTGACACTCATCAAGATAAACTATGTCGTAGTCTATATCCTGTTTGTTTAGTGATAGATACGTAGTAAAGGTTATATGATCTAAAAGGTACTTTAGATTAAACTTAGCAGCTTCGTCTTTCCAAGATTTTAAAATAGATTTTTTTGGTGCTACTACAAGTACTCGTAGTGTATCAGAATAATTACGGGCCATATGCTGTAAACCTATGAGAGTCTTACCGACTCCCATAGATACAGCAATACCGCATCTTGCACAATCATCTAATACATTAAGAGCTTCTTTTTGAATCTCTTCTTTTGTCATGCTTTCTTAATGTAAAAGTTCTGAGGATAATCGGGACCCACATACAGCAACATAAGCTCACACATATATTGTAAACCTATTGTTTTATTAGTGTACATAGCACCGGGTAATCCCTTTTTGATACTCTCTAGGGTAAACATCTCACTATCCAGAAGAGGTGTAGCAGATATCTCAAACTTGATTATATCACCATCATTAACAGGCTCTTCCCAAAATTTGAGTATAGCTTTAGTTAATTCAGCGTGTACTACCAAGTCATTACTGTCTCCTCTCCACGTAGGTTCTGATACACGTAGGTTTTCAAACCCGTGTATTTTTTCAAATCTTATAATCATAATTCCCTTGATTTGCTAAAGTTTAATAGCTTTGCTTCTTGAGGATGGGTTTCTATCCATCCGTGACAGCTTCTGCATACAGCTAAAAACTCAGTATCATCTAATAATAGATTACCAATTCTACCTTTTTTATGGTGTACATCAGTAGCATTAATTGCACAACCTGGAAGATGTGCTTGACAATAAGGTTTTCTTTTTAAAAACTGCGCACGCAGTACAGAGTATAATTCATCTAACTTTTCTTGTTTAGAAGATTTGGCAGCAAGAGCTTTGCGAGCAGTTGGTTTTTTAATGCTTGATAAACCCTTAATATCTTGGCTATTCCAGCAATGCTTACAATATCTCTTGCTACCTTCTTTCTTCCAGATAGGTTGGATGGTTTCACACCCGTCACATTTCTTCGGTTTGGCTTGCAGCATTTTCAGATTTCATTACAACAATACTGTTAGTACCATAAGTAAGAGCAATATGACTTTGTTCTCCTACTTGGGTTACTACGTTATCTTGTTTTGTTAGCTGCTTAAGCATAATCTCCTCAGCTTCTGTCTCAGGAGTTAGAACAAGTTTTGTGGACCCGTTCATAATAAATGTTGTTTTCATAGATTAAATCTCGGCTTTATTAAAGCAATCAACAATAGACTGGTACAAATTACCATCAGCATCTCGAATCATATCTACCAAAGGGTATAACTTAAACTCAACAGCTAATGCTAACTTATAATGATAGCTATTTTTAATACGATCAATATCCTCATCTGTTACGCTTTGTGATACTCTAATTTCACCAAAGTCGAGTATGTTCATAACATCCTCAATTGATCCGTGTTTAAAAATATCCTCATATGTATCTAACCATTTACGGTTACTGAAATACATAAAAAGAACTTCTTCATTGCTCAAGTCTGATAGTTTCATGCCTTTGTTAAATCATAAAAGTTAAATGGTAGCACTTTTGCAGATATCAACTTATCAACAATATCTTGTTTGCTGACACCGAGATCTTTAAATTCTAAAGTGCTAATATAATCAGAGTCTGTTTCATAAACAAACTTTTCAGAGTAATCTTTGACTAAGGCACTATGCCAAAAAATATCTGATAAAAATCCTGAACACCAAGTATTAACAAGCTCTTGCTTCCATTGATTTAAAATCTCTTGAGCACGCTTGTGTACTTTATCAATGCGTTTTTTCTTATCCCAATGCATTTTAGATAACTCGTCTGGGTTATACACCGACAGACCAAACAAAGCTCTCTTATACAGAAAGTTTTGATATGCATTAAATGGATCACGCTCATACTCTATCTTCTGATAGGTAGAACCATAAAGCTGATACTTATTCAGCTTACCTGTGTAGTTGACTTTTTGATAGTTGGACATAATTTTAGAATTTATACAAAAAAAGAGCAGGAGATTTTTCCCCTGCTCACACAATACTAAACTTAGATTTAATTTTCTTCACCAAAATCTGGCAAGTTTGAAAGCTCAATTTCTGGTACAGTAAACAAATCAATTTCTTTTAACTCAATACTTTCTGGTGCGTCTGGAGCAATGTAGTTATCATGTTTAATTAACTCATCAACTGCATTAACATTAGGAGTATACACAGCACGACGATAGATATTTCTACCACCTTTGGTACAAGGTACATTACTTTTACCTGCTACTTTTAAATCTTTCTCAGGATTCTTTTTATTAAATGGTATAAGTGATTCCTTAATTACAATAGTACCTTCTATCTCTTGACCATCTTGCCATCCAAAAGATTTTAAAGTATCATACTTACCAAAAATAAGTGCGCTAACTGTTTTCTTTACAGCAAATCCACGGTCAGTAAACATGTCTGTTGATTTTTCTACACGGATATAACCAAAATTCTCGCCCGCAGGCACAACAACATGACCGTTCTGGTCACCAGTAACAATAACTTTTGACATAACTAATTGATTTTTAATTTTCTGGATCCAAGTCGTACTCATTTAAGAAATCAGATAATGAATTTTCATCATCAAGACTATAGGCATCATCAGATATATCTTCTACATTGTAGTCATCTAATTCTTCTATATACTCAATTTTACTTTTTACATTATCTTCAAGTACAGAACCTTGGAATGGATTAATGATTGTCTCACCAATATTCATACTGACAAGTAACTTTATGTCATCATCAGTTAATTGAAGAAAATCTTCAATACTTAGATTAATAGTTTTGCCATTTGGTAGTTGATAAATCATTTACATAAGGGTTATACAAATATAAAACTTATAATAAAGTTTTTACAAAAAGTCAAGACATTACTAAAATTTTTGCTTAGTATATAGCTATGATACTAACAATGGCTGTACCTAAAGCAAGACTAGCTAAAAATATTGCATACATTAAACTCCTTTTGATAGAAGCAACCTGTATAATAATATCATCAAGCCTTACATTAATTTCTTTTTTTTGTCTTTCAAATGTTCCCATATATACGGGACGCTTATCCTGCTCACTCATATAACTTATTTAAAATTAACACGTTAACCCTAACTGCAAAGCAGGAGCCATGTAAACTCCCGCAATGCATTAGGTCTCTTCACCCTTAAAAATTTATCGGTACCAATTCTGGTTCAGATTGTTTAACCGCATTTTCTTTAAACCACTGCTGTACTTCAGG
>Ga0172367_10001313_pt1 | contig 36549 bp, 31 predicted proteins | sample Lak10m_FD_114542 | JGI IMG/M metagenome (GOLD analysis project Ga0172367, IMG submission 114542) | Freshwater microbial communities from Kabuno Bay, South-Kivu, Congo - kab_022012_10m | ecosystem: Environmental > Aquatic > Freshwater > Lake | place: Democratic Republic of the Congo: South-Kivu... | reverse complement strand
GTCACAAAACAGAGTGAGAGTGAAGAGCGAGAGCGATTTACTCCACTTTGTTTTTCTTCATTATGCTTCTGTTTCTCACTCTTTTTAACTGAATTGACCCAATTCAAAAGGTTCTCCAAATCCTCATAAAAGTTAGATTTTTCGACCTTTGGGGTCACAAAACAAAGCGAGAATGAGAGCGAGCGTTGCACTGAGCATAGCCGAAGTGAGCGTCATTCTCGCTTTTGTTTTACATCATTCCTTCCCTTAGAGACTTAATAAGATATTTACATTCGTCCGAAAAGTTAAAGCAATTTAAATATGCAACAAAACACGTGTTTAAACGAGATTTGCCTTCACGATTCCGTCCCGATCGATTGAATCGAGGTTGAGTGTACAGAAGGTATTAACTAAAGAAGAATTATAGGGTATCTTCACTTTGACATAGTTTTCAGTGAAACCATACATCATGCCTTCATCTTCTTCCTGTTCAAAAAGTACTGAACGCGTGGTACCCAATTGTGATTCATAGAACGCGCGTTTCTTCTTTTCGGAAAGAATATGCAATTGTTTACTACGCTCTTTACGAATGTTCATTGGCACCGGATCGCCGAGTTTTATGGCAGTCGTGTTGGCTCGTTCGGAGTAGGTGAAGACATGTAAATAGGAAATATCGAGATCCTTCAGGAAATTCATGGAATCAAGGAATTCTTCGTCGGTTTCCCCGGGAAATCCAACAATCACATCCACGCCAATGCAAGCATCCGGACGAATAGACTTGATCTGCGCAACACGTTCAGCATACAATGATCGCGCGTACTTTCTGCGCATGGTTTTCAAAAGTCGGTCGTTGCCGGATTGCAGCGGAATATGAAAATGAGGGACAAAACGTTTGGAATCGTTAAGACAGAAATCAATGATCTCGTTGCTCAATAAATTAGGCTCAATAGAGGAGATGCGGTAACGTTCAATGCCATCTACCTTATCTAATTCTTTGATCAAACTAAAGAAATTTTCCTCGCCGTCTTGACCAAAATCACCGATGTTGACCCCTGTGAGTACGACTTCCTTGATGTCCGTCGCTGCAATTTTACGAGCCTCAGCTACTGTGTCTTCGATGCTCGCATTTCGACTTTTTCCTCGCGCCAGCGGAATTGTACAAAACGTACAGAAATAATCACAGCCATCCTGTATCTTCAGAAACGAACGTGTTCGATCGCCGTAAGAAAAGGCAGGAACAAAGTTCGTTGTTTTTTTAATGTTATCATTGAATATACGTGCCTTATCTTGTTTCAATTCAAGCTGTTCGATGTGTTCAACAAGATTAAATTTTTCATTAGCTCCCAGCACCATATCCACTCCTGGAATGGCAGCGATCTCATCAGGTTTCAATTGTGCATAACAACCGATTACAACGACAAATGACTCAGGATTGATTCCCATGGCACGCTTCACGAGTTGTTTACATTTCTTATCCGCATTCTCGGTTACCGAGCAGGTGTTAATGATGTAGATGTCCGGTCGGTCTTCAAAATCAACTTTGGCGTAACCTGCATCATCGAACAAGCGAGAAATGGTCGATGTTTCAGAGAAGTTGAGTTTACATCCCAAGGTGTAATATGCGACTTTTCGGTACTGCTGCATGCGGCGGCAAAATTAAGCAGAAAGTAGCGATTGAAAAGAGATTTATCGAATAGTACTTTGAGAAAAGTTCCATTCTTACACCAAACAGATATCTTTGATTTCAATCAAGAGCTATTAAATTTGAGCAAAGAACATTTCAAATGAACTACATCCACGAAATAAAATACGAGCGACATGATCACTATGAAGGCCTGTCAAACATGGAACAACAACTGGTTATGAATGCTCAAAATGCCATGCACAATGCCTATGCGCCATATTCAAAATTCAAAGTAGGAGCAGCAGTGTTGCTTTCCGATGGTTCCATCGTTAGAGGGAGTAATCAGGAAAATATGGCTTATCCTTCTGGTTTGTGCGCTGAACGAGTTGCTTTGTTTCATGCCGGAGCTAACTTTTCGGACACGGAAGTGGAATCCATTGTAATTGTAGCGGAAGGTGATCTGTTGAAGCCTTCTGAAATTGTTTCGCCTTGTGGGGCTTGTCGTCAGGTGATGCTTGAAACTCAGCGCAGACAAGCAAAGCCTTTTCGGGTAGTTCTGGTTGGACAAAAAGGTGATGTTCTGGTCTTTCATTCTGCGGAGGACTTACTACCGCTTGCTTTCGGATCATGAAGAAAGTAGTGTCATTGGCTGAAAAATGGTGGTTCTGGCCTCTGCTGGGATTCATTTTATATGTTAATACCCTTGGGCACGAATATGTGATCGATGATCAAATTGCGATCACTAAAAATACGTTGACACAGAAAGGTGTTGAGGCTATTCCTGAAATTTTCTCTCATAGCTATTTGTTTGGTTATGATGGTCGCGAAGATGAATCGTATCGTCCTTTAACACTGACCACTTTTGCCATTGAAAAAAGTTTGTTCGATGCTGCTCCGGGAGCATCCCATTTCGCACAGGTGCTTCTTTACGGTTTGGTATTGCTCGTTCTCTTTAAATGGTTAAGCGGAATTTTTGGAGAAGCTGACAAGCAATTGGCAGTAGTGATGTGTGTGCTTTTCGCCGTTCATCCAATACATACAGAAGTGATTGCTAATGTGAAGAGTAGGGATGAATTGTTGGCAGCGCTGATGCTTTTTACATCCCTTTATTTTTTTCATCGGTGGCTCAAGGTTAAAGGAAACAAATACATCGTCATTACCCTTTTGACTTTTTTCCTGGCCATGCTTTCGAAAGAAACGGCCGTACTTGGGATACTACTTTTCCCGGCAACGAGTTTTATTATTGAAAAACGAACTGTTTTACAGACATTCAAAGATTCTTTGCCATTGCTTTCTCCGTTCGTTTTTTATTTCATGATCCGTTCAGCGGTGCTATCGGATGTGCTGATAACTGATCCAATTGATCCTGTTGCAAATTCATTGGCTTTGGCTCAATCGGGAAATGAATTACTCGCTACCAATTGTTCCATTTTTGCTAAATATGTGCAATTACTGTTCTTTCCGATTCATTTAAGCTGGGATTATTCGGTTCCGCAAATACCAATCGTTGATTTTTCTTCATTGGCGGCAATAATTGGGTTAATAATTGTTTTTGGATTGCTATTAGCAACAATCTGGGGTGTTTGGAAAAGATCTGTTCTCGGATTAGGTGGACTTATTTTTATTAGCACCTTCGCGCTGACATCCAATTTCTTTTTTCTGATCAATTGTCCACTTGGAGAACGCTTTCTGTTTATGCCGGTTCTGGGACTAATTATTATGCTCCTATGGGTTCTCAGAAAGATCACGATTCCGGTCTGGTCTAAATTTTCGCCCTGGATTGTGGTAGTAGTTTGTTGCTTATTTACGATTCGAACCTTTACCAGAAACGTTGAATGGAAGAATAACCTGTCCATTTATGAAGCCGGAAAAGAAGTGTCTCCAAACAGTGTGAAGGCGCACTTTAATCTGGGAACAGAATACCTGCAGCAAGGAGAAAGATCCGCTTCCATTGAGCTTAAACGTGCCTGGCTTGAAAAAGCAATTTCAGAATATGACGTGACTGAAAAACTCTATCCTGACTATTCATTGATCTATGAAAACAGCGGTTTTGCGTATTCCGAACTTGGAAAGATTGGTAACGCTAGAAACGAAATACACGCTTATTTTGAAAAGGGTTTAACCCAGTTGAGAAAAGCAATTGATTCATTGGGATATCAGAAACCGAATTTATACCAGAATACCTACTTTATTCTGGAACAACTTGTTAAACTGGATTCAACGGACAATGTTCGTTGGAAAAAAGAGATGGTACAAAAAGCACTACTGAAAAAGGAAAAAGATCAGGATGATTATCTCCGCATCTGTATTTACTCAAAGGAAACAGGAGCTGATTCAACGGCTGTCGATTATGCTGTTATTCTGGGACGCGCTTTTCCTGAAAAGGCAGCTTATCAGCTTGAGTTGGCGGAATATTATTTCAAAAAGAACAGATTCGATTTTAGTTTAAAACTCGTGAGTGCGTATATTGATTTATATCCAACTGATCTTTCTGCAAAATCGAATAAAGGAATGCTGCTGGAAATTCTTGGTAAGAAAAGAGAGGCGCTCCAACTTTATGAAGAAATATTGAAAATTAATCCAAACGAAACTCACACGAAAGATCTATATCTAAAACTTAAAGCTAAATTATGATTAAGCAAATCTCATTTCTTGCAATTATTGCTGTTCAGCTCGTTTCATGCACAAGTTCAACCTCCGAAAACAAAGTTGATCCGACTACATTAGGTTCGGTCGATTCATTAAAGAATACAAATGATTTAGTGGAGCCAGGAATTGAAAAAGGCAGTTTAAAATTCAGGAACACCTTCGATAAAGAAAATGTGTTTGATTGGGTTATTAATTACAATTTTTATCAATGCGAAACTTGCGAATTGTTACCGTATCAAAAAAAGGTTAATTCATTGATAACTGGATTCTTCAGTGAAGAAAATAAGGAAGGAAAACTTGATCAGTCGTTTTTCAAACAAGTCTTTAAAGCAATGGAAAAGGATCAAAAAGAAATGAATATGGATACGGAGTATCCCATGCCGTTTGAACTGGAAGGGGAAGTAGAAATTGAAGAATTGAATGATCGCGCCCAACTTTATTTGCAACAGTATGTGTTTCTGGGTGGAGCGCATGGGTCGACTACGGTTGAATATTTTCAGGTAGATAAAGAAACCGGTAAAAAGCTTGTCCTTAAGGATTTTATTGCAAATAAATCAAAACTCGATCGCTTGGCTGAAAGGTATTTCAGGCAGCAAAATGAGATACCCATGGAAGGGACTTTGATCGAAAATGGGTTTGACTCAGAATTTAGTTGTAATGATAACTTCTATTTTAAAGGCGATAGTCTTTATTTCTTCTACAATCAATATGAAATCGCTTGTTACGCCATGGGTTCATTTGAATTCGGTATTCCAGTCAGAGATCTGAAAGGACTTTTAACAAGGAAGCCTTAATAAACATTTTGAAAAGCCAATTGTCTTGTGGGAAGTAAGCTTCAATATTTCCTATATTTGTCCACTGAAATTTAAACACCGGTCCTATGGCTGTGAAAACTGCAAAGCAACCTGCAAAAACTACTAAAAAAGCCGCTGCAGCGGGTAAAACCAAATTCTCCAAAGACACTTACATCAAGTGGTATAAAGACATGCTCTTGATCCGACGTTTCGAAGAGAAGACGGGACAGTTGTACATCCAACAGAAATTTGGTGGATTTTGTCACCTTTACATCGGACAGGAAGCCATCGTTGTTGGAACTGCAAGTGCTTGTCAGCCTGGTGATAAACACATGACAGCCTATCGCGATCACGCACATCCGATTGCACTTGGAACGGATCCTCGTGTATTGATGGCTGAATTGTATGGTCGCACAACAGGGTGCTCCAAAGGGAAAGGTGGATCGATGCACTTCTTTGATAAAGAGAAGAATTTCATGGGTGGACATGGTATCGTAGGAGCACAAATCGCAATGGGAGCGGGTGTTGGATTCGCTGAAAAATACAATGGCACTGACAATGTAGCTTTTGTTTCCATGGGAGATGGTGCTGTACGTCAGGGAGCACTTCACGAAACGTTCAACATGGCTATGATGTGGAAGCTTCCCGTAGTGTTTATCATTGAAAACAACAACTACGCGATGGGAACTTCGGTTACCCGTACGACAAACGTGACGGATCTTTCTAAAATAGGGTTGTCCTATGAAATGCCTTCAAAAATTGTCGACGGAATGCGTCCGGAGGCAGTACATGAAGCCATTGAAGAAGCAGCTTCCAGAGGTAGAAGAGGCGATGGACCGACTTTGTTGGATATCCGTACATATCGTTACAAAGGTCACTCGATGTCGGACCCGCAGAAATACCGTACGAAAGACGAAGTTGCAGAATGGATGGAACAGGATCCGATTGAACACTGTCTTCGCGTGATCAAAGAAAATAAATGGTTGTCTGAAAAACAGATCGATGAGATTACTGATTGGGTGAAGAAGGAAGTGGAAGAATCCGTAGATTTTGCGGAAAATTCTCCTTATCCTGAAGCTCATGAGTTGTATGAAGATGTATATACACAAACGGACTACCCATACATCAAAGAATATTAAGCAACGGCCCTTCGACAAGTCTAAGGGCTCGAAGATAACGAATTGAGAATCCCGAATTCTAATTGATAAGAAAGAAAAGATGGCTGAAATAATTTACATGCCGAAATTGAGCGACACCATGACAGAAGGGGTTGTTGCTGAATGGACAAAGAAAGTAGGAGATAAAGTCGCTTCGGGAGAAGTGCTGGCTGAGATCGAAACGGATAAAGCGACGATGGAATTCGAATCGTTTTACGATGGTGTTCTTTTGCATATTGGCGTAGAAAAAGGAAAGGCTGCTCCGGTCAATTCTGTTTTGGCAATAATCGGTAAGGAAGGTGAAGATATCTCTGGATTACTGTCCGGAGCCCCGGCACCAGAAGCTCCAAAGGCCGCTGAACCAGCCGCGGAAGTACCTGCAGCTTCTGCTCCTGTCACGCCATCACCTGCACCTGTGACAGAACCCCCAGCGGCTAAACCTGCACCGGTTCCGGTTGTAAGTAACGCGAACGGCCGCGTATTTGCTTCGCCATTAGCTAAAAAGATCGCAGAAGAAAAAGGGATTGATATCGCAGCTGTTGCCGGAACAGGTGAAGCCGGACGCATTGTGAAACGCGATGTGGATCATTATGTGCCTTACACGCCTGCAGCAGGTGTTGCCGCAGTTTCTGCTCCGGTAGGAGTAGAGTCCTACACGGACGAGAATGTTTCGCAAATGCGTAAAACGATTGCTCGACGTTTGGCAGAAAGTAAATTTACGGCACCACACTTCTATCTGACGCTGGATATCGACATGGATAATGCGATCAAAGCACGTAAATCGATGAATGCGATAGATGGAGTGAAGATCTCGTTCAATGATATGGTGGTGAAAGCCGTAGCCATGTCTTTGCGTCAGCATCCAACCATCAACAGTTCATGGTTAGGTGACGTTATTCGTCGAAATCATCATGTGCATATTGGTGTGGCTGTGGCTGTAGATGAAGGCCTGTTGGTTCCTGTCGTCCGCTTTGCCGATTCCAAAGGGTTGCAGCAGATTGGCAACGAGGTACGTGATTACGCGCAAAAAGCAAAAGATAAAAAATTACAACCTTCAGATTGGGAAGGAAATACATTTACGATTTCCAATCTTGGAATGTTCGGCATTGAAGCGTTTACAGCTATTGTAAATCCACCGGACAGCTGCATTCTTGCGGTAGGAGGTATCAAAGAAGTTCCTGTCGTGAAGAATGGACAGGTGGTGCCTGGAAATGTGATGAAAGTGACGTTATCATGCGATCATCGTGTGGTAGATGGTGCTTCTGGCGCGGCTTTCTTACAGACGTTTAAAAACTACCTGGAGAATCCGGTAAATATGCTGGTTTAATTCTCCGAATTATTGAAATTGAAGATCCCGGTTAATTCCGGGATTTTTTGTTTAATACCGAATTCCCAGGATACAAACGTCGTCAGTTTGTTCATTTGACCCTTTCCATGAATGGAATTCACGAAGAAGTTCTTCACCTTGCTGAAATGTTGGTTTTTCGTGATTCCGGAATAAAAATTCCTTGAGAACGGGAGATTTGTACTTTTTGGAGTTAGGTCCACCAAACTGATCTCCATAGCCATCCGAATAAAGGAAAAGCATGTCGCCTTTTTCTAATTGAATTTTTTCTTCCTGAAACGGTTGTAAATCATCAAAATCGCCAACGGGTTGCTTGTTTCCCTGAATGATCAAAGGCTCTTCACCTTTTATGACATACAGAAGTTGATTTGCGCCGGCAAAAGTCAGATCACCTGAATTCAGATCGAGACTACAGAGCGCTATGTCCATGCCGTCACGAAGTGAATTGCCATTTTTTGAGAAGTTTTCTGCCAAAATGGAAGCCGTTCTGTCAAGGATATGAGCGGGTGAAATTAACTCAAATTCTTTCACTGCTCGGGATAATGCATTGCTGCACATCACGCTCATCATCGCTCCCGGTACACCATGGCCAGTACAATCAGCCACAGCAAAAAGAAGTTGGTTTCCTGCCTGTTCGATCCAGTAAAAATCTCCGGCCACAATGTCTTTAGGCAGATATAAAAGGAAGTGATCCGGAAAATAACTACGTAATAATTCATCGGAGGGCAAAATGGCCTGTTGAATCAATCTTGCATAATTGACGCTTGCAAGGATTTCATCGTTCTTAGTTTTAATGACTTCATTCGCCTCTTTTAGTTCAACGTTGATCAGTTTTTGGATTTCAGCCTCTTTTTCGGATTTCAGCTTGACAAAATTGCTCTCAAGTTCTTTGATACGATTGCTCGTTCGTTCGCCGTATACTTCAGAACGAACCTGATGGAACTTTTCAAGGAAGAAATAGGCTTTTTCATAATCCTGTAGTGTTCTGTAGAGTGAGGATAACTTTTCGTAACACTGAAAAAGCTTCGTTTTTGAACCTAATTTCTCAGAGAGGGACAATGCTTCATTGACGAATTCAACAGCTTTCGTGAAATAACCTTGTTCCTTTTCGATTTCCGTTAATGCCATCAAACAACTGATCATTCCGGGAATAGCTTTATGTTCTCGCCGTAACAATAAACTTTCTGATAGATGAAAAGAAGCCTGCTCATATGATTTTTCCAATTGATAGATGAGACCGATTTCAAACAAACACCTCGACCGTTGCATCCACTGATTATAGTGATCACTTTTGTTCAGCGCCTTCTTGAAATAACCTTTTGATTCATCCAGTAAGTCTCGCTCTTTTGCGCAACATCCAAGACCAACAAGATTGTATGCTGTAATATTATTATCAAGCAGTAAATCATCTTTACTTAACTCCAGTGAGCGAGAATAATAATCCATGGCGCGATCAATGTCTTTAAGATCGAAATGGAAAACACCCAGTGCCCAATAACACAAACACTTGTCTTTTTCTTCACGGTATTCATCCAAAAGCGGAAGAGCATCATAGATCGTTTGAAAGGCGATATCAAAGTTTCCTTGTCCCCAATGGATCATTGAGATACTTTTGACACACCAGTCGTAGTAATCAAAGAAATGGGTAGAAATGCGCTTTTGTCTCGTTTCTTCTAACAATGACAGCGCTTCATCAATATTGCCTCCATGCCAGATCTGATAGGCCATATTTTCTTTGGCCAGTATAACGTCCTCAGAAAATCCGTGACTTTCTGCCAGATGAAGAGCCTTCTCTGCAATTTTGAGACTTTGTCCCGGATCAGAATCACACAATAGGCGAGATTGCAAATGAAGTTCTTTCAGTTGCAGGGCTATTTCGTCGCGGGAAGATTGAGCGTCAGACATCACCATCAAGATCCCTAAAACTACAAAAAGATCAGAAAACAGTACCTGTTCCGTACATTATTCCGAACGAATCGATCCCAAGAGAATAGTTAACGCCGATGTACATCACAAAGTTTGTTCCTCTGCAAATCTTAAGTCGTGATGCCAGAACAGGTGCGAAGCGCAAAGTATTTGACTTATTCACAATACAACTTACCAATGGCCCTAACTCAAGTTCTACGGAGGTCTCCTTTTCGAATTGATACCCAAAAGCTTTGAAGGTCAAACCTGAACCAAAGGTGGGTGCAGCTTTTTCATTTACCAGCTTGCCATCAATCAGGAATTGTTTGGATTCGGTGGCAATATTGAGAAAAACCGGAATTCGCATGGCTTTTGTTGGTCGGAATTCGCTGAAAAAAAGGATAGCGCTTGTGGGCAGAACCACTGATTGATCCTTTAGAATATTTTCTTGCTGAGTGTTGGATATAAAAAGTAAATTCTGTCCGAAGCTTAATTCGAAACGGTGTTTTTTCGTTGTATCAGGATCCGCCGAAAAAAAACTCCATTTCTGCGTTCGCTCTGCGGCTTTGAGAGAGTCTTGCCCATAACTTGCTCCCGACAGGAATAGTAGAATGCATAAAAGAAGCTTCGAACTCATTTCTTTGATTTGATCTTCTCCCAGGTTTGATACATTATCTTTTGTTCAGGGCGGTTTGCTTCCGGTTCACGAAGGGGATCACACGGTCTCAACGTTGCAAAACATTCTCCGGGTAATGCCTGATATAAGGCCGTGCCCTGAGATTTCCATGTGATCATGTCGTCTGTAACTTCTTTGACCACTTTACCGGGATTTCCAACTACAAGACTTCGGTCAGGTATCACCGAATTAGCAGCAACGAAACACAAGGCGCCAATAATTGATTCTTTTCCAATCTGTACATCGTCCATGACCACGGCATTCATTCCGACGAGACAGTTTTCGCCTATCGTTCCACCATGAATAATGGCTCCGTGACCAATATGTGCGCCTTTCTTGAGCGTAACTGTAGTTCCGGGAAACATGTGTATGGTGCAATTTTCCTGAACATTGCATCCGTCTTCGATGATGATTTGACCCCAATCGCCTCGTATGGCAGCTCCGGGACCTATATACACACATTCACCAATAATGACATTTCCCGTAACAGTTGCCATTGGGTGAACGAAACTGCTTTCATGAACCACGGGTTTAAATCCGTTAAACTCGAAAAATGCCATGTATTAGTTGGTTTGTTTTTTATTGAAATGAAAACGAGCTCCGAAAACGATGTTGTACTGGGAGAACCAAAAATGTTGAGTAGCCCTGTCTTCCTTATGCATCGTGGTCCGAATATCAGGCATATTTATAAAACCGCCTTTCCATTCACTTTGAATAAAGAAATGTTTAAAATAGGTCATGTTCAGCGCGACAACCATTCCCGTTCCGAAACCGGCAAGATGGAATTCATCGTAACGTGCATTCTTTAGTAAGGTCGTATTCGTTCGTGGAACAAGTACACCTACGCCAATTCCTTCAGTGGCGCTAAATGTAAAATTCTTACGTCCAAATAACACGTCGAACCTTCGTAGCTCAACATTTTCATAATTCAACCCATCCGTATGCTCGAAAAGCAGAAAATCTGGTGCGAGTGAAATGGTATCATGCGCATAGTTTCCGTCGTAAGCGGTGCCTGAATTTTGAATTTGTCCATTGATCTCTACATTCTGAAGCTTGTCATCGATATAGTTTTGCAGGACATATTTCATGTGATCCGCACCCAGTGAAATGGAATAATGATCTGTTATGAAGTAGCCAATTCTGAAGTTGTATTGAGGAATGGTGAGACGTGTCGGAGAAAAATATGTTCGAAAGTTGAAAGGCGATTGCCGGTCTTTTGCTACCACATCCTGAAGCGTAAAATCGTAATCAGAACCATGAAAACGTATGTCAGAAGTGGTGTAGGCTGCTCTATTCCATCCCCAGTAAGCAAAAAAATCGCCTTTTTTGTATGGATTATCGGTTACTCTTTGCGAGAGGAAAATGAAATTTATTGATAACGCAATAATTGTAAGAAGTAGATGTTGTCTGGTCATCCTGTGAATTTTAATCAAACTTACGCATAAGTTGAATTCATAAGGTATTGCAAGTTCAAATTATTGAATGGCAGTTGTGTAATTTTGTAAGATGAGCTATTGTGATTTTTGTATTCTTAGGGAAGAGAATGACCATCATCGAAGGTATCATGATCATCATTACGGTTTTCCGGTCCAAAGTGATGTTGAACTATTCAAAAGGCTTGTACTCGAGATCAATCAGGCGGGGCTTTCCTGGGATACTATATTAAAAAAGGAAAACACGTTTGAGAAAGCTTATGATGGATTTGATTTCGAAAAAATAGCAGGTTACAAGGAAAAGGATATCGATCGCTTGATGTCTGATTCGGGGATTATTCGACACCGGGCAAAGATCGTTGCTACAATATTCAACGCGTCAAAAATTATTGAGATCAGGAATTTATCAGGGACTTTTGGTGATTGGCTTGACCTGCATCATCCTAAATCACCTGAAGAATGGAATAAACTATTCAAAAAGACGTTTAAATTTGTAGGACCGGAGATCGTCAAAGAATTTTTGATGAGTACGGGTTATTTGAAAGGTGCTCACAAGGAAGATTGTCTGATCTTTAAAAGAATTGAAGCCTTGTCGCCAAAATGGATGGAAAAATGAGAAAATTATTCAGTTCAGTATTTTTTTTACTGGTTATCGCCAATTTTTCAAATGCTCAATTCGGATTGAGTGGAGGAGTAAGTATGCTCAAAGGATTTGGTGGACCGAAACCCTTTGTGGGATTACATATTGCGGGTGAAATTCCGAGAGATGATTATGTGTCCTTTTTTTTGAGAGCAGCCTTTTATGCCAAACAGAAAGATTTTAGCCCAGAATATGGTTACGTTCAGGGAATAGATCCTGCAACCATGCCAGTTACACAAAATGTGACGTACTTCAACTCCATGAATTACATTGTGTTTGAAGGAGGTAATAGATTTTACATTGGTGATGGGTATGACAATGGATTTGGTGCCTATGGAGGCGGAACGCTTCAAGCTATATTCAATAAAGTTAAGAGGGAGTATGATTATGGCACCATAGATATGTCCAAATACCAATTACCGCAAGGAGAAGAGCTTCAGGGTTCTATTTTTAGTCTGTCTTTCGGATTGAATGGCGGCTTAAAATATACTTTTTCAGGATACGGAACGGCTTATTTTGAGACAGGAGTTTCCTATGTGCTGAATGCTGTTACAAGCAATAACACGGCGGCGGGTGCAAGTAATTTGTATTCGCCACTCATGTTTACTTTTGGTTTAGGTTTCCGAAAAGAATTCTATTAAAATCGAAACCAATTTTTTTTGACAGGAAATTTCATTAAATCGAGTAGTATTTCCTCCATGTTGCCATAACGGCCTTCAATCCCTTCACACAAGGATGCCAGCCTTTCATGATTCGCGATAAGGTTCGGGGCGGTTCGGAAAATATGTTTATGCGTCATTTTTTTAAGAACAGAATACCAATTTCTGGGTAACGAAGAATGATCAGGCAAAGGATGCGTGAGTTGCAGATTGGTATAAACTGAAGGATTCGGGTGCGTGAGTGGTAATTCTCCGGTAAAAAGAAACCAGCAAGTGATCCCAAGTGAAAACAGATCCGTTCTTTGATCAACAATAGCTAATTCATTCAATAGTAATTCCGGTGCAGCAAACCCCAAAGGGAAGATCAATTTTCTTTGTTCCGGCATGGCACTTTGAACAGCCAAACCAAAATCGATGAGTGCCACATTGAAATCATTATCAGTAATAGCGATTAGGATGTTTGAAGGTTTGAGATCGCAGTGTATGATACCTTTGGACTTCAATACTTGGAGTAGAGGTGCTAATTTTTCAAGCACCTTGATCATTGTGGCAGATCGTTCATTTTTTCGGATCGTTTTCCAATACTGATCGAGTGGTATGCCTTCCTGGAATTTACGAACCAGAATGCATTCATTTTCTGATTCAAAATAATCTAAGATCTTTGGCAGTCCTTCTTCGACGAAATCAAAGTGCCGCTCATTTCTGATCCGTTCAATGCCAATCGTCTGGCCTTTCTTTGCCACGAATTTAAGTAGGACCTTATCCCCGGTTACTTTAGACACGCCGCTAAAAGTTCGGCCAAATTGTTTGGATTGTCCCTTGCTCAGTTCTTCTGTGAGCGCGTATTTATCGTGGATCGACATGAATGAAATTCATTGTAAAATTAGAGTTAAATAGCTTTGTTTTGCATTGAGTGTTGGGGGAATGATCTTTATAAACAGAATCAATTTTAACACTTAACTCAATCAAAACTACACTTCACACAATGAAAGTTCATTCGTCGACAGATATCTTAATTCGTCTGCTAAAACGATTAATTCGTAGAAAAATTGAACTTATTTGAAAAAAATATTGCAACTTGTGGTCTAAATTTTTGTTGAGAATGAAGGAATTCATCTTGGAAGCTACCACTCATACACCATTGATAAACTTTGATGGTGTACAAGGACTCATGGAGATCAGCGGTCGTGCTATTCCCGATCAGCCTGACGAATTTTGGTTACCTGTATTGAATTGGTTCGAGAGTTATCTGATGAATCCTTGTGAAAAAACGGTAGTGAAAATCAATCTTGAATATTTCAACATTACATCTTCCAAAAGAATTCTTTTCCTGATGTACAAACTGAATGAATTGGCAGATAATGGAAAAGATGTCTATGTCGAGTGGTTCTATCGTACGACTGATGAGGATATGTATGAGGTAGGACAGGATTACGCTTACATGGTAAAAGTTCCATTTGTGTTCAAAGAGTTTCTTGAGCCGGATATTGCACTGGTAGTTTAAAATATGTTTGAAGCACCTTCCGGGTGCTTTTTTTGTGCGCAGTTTCAGTCAATGAATTAATTTTGTGCCGCACATGAGATTGATCAAAGATATTCCGCACGAGCGATTTAAAATCCAGTTGTTTAATTACAATGCCAAGTACATCGTAAAGATTGAATTAGGTCAATTTGAGCAAAGTTTCAAGATAGGTGAGCTTGATGTGGATTCTGTTGAGGACGTGGAAAGCATGATCACACCGGAACTTTTAAAGAATACAATTGTCCGCTTTGTAGAGATGAGGACGGATTGGGAGAATGGATTTAGAAATAAAAATAGTTTAAAATGAGGAATAGCTTGTTTGTATTGAGTGCTTTAATTGTATTCACCGCGTGTGGGTCAAAATCGGAAAAGCCAAAGGAAAATACAGTTCCGAAAGTTGAGGTAAGAGATATGAAGGGACTGAAGATTGCCTTCTACAACAGTGATAGCTTGAAACTGCATTTTGAATATTTCAAACGAGAGGAGGCCGTTGTTAACCGTAAGCAGGAGAAATTTCAGAAAGAAGTGCAGCGCAGAACGCAGGAGTATCAGAATTTCATCATTCGCAACAATGAAAAACTTCAAAGCGGATTGTTGTCAGAAAATGAATCAATGCAGATTCAACAACGTGCACAACAAATGGAGGCGGAATTAATGCAATACCAGCAAAATGAAGGTGCACGTCTTGAAAAAGAAACGATGACAAAACTGGAAACGATATCCCGAAAGATCGAGGCATTCGGAAAACAGTTCAGTGAAGCAAATGGCATCGATATCTTATTGATACACGGAGCCGGTGGACAGATCAATTTTATCAATCCATCGATGGATGTGACAAAAGAATTTACAGCTTTTCTGAACGAACATCAGGAAGAGATCGAAAACGACACCAAAAAAGATTGATATGCTGATCGCACAACAGAAACTTCAGGAAAATATTGCTGAATATGTGTTGTACATGTACCAGACGGAAGACCTTATCCGTTCGTTTAACTTTGATCTCGATGAAATTCTGGAAAAGTATGTAAAACCGCAACTTCCGGATGACTCTTTTCTCGGTCAGTACCGCGACTGGTATACGGATCTGATCCGGCAAATGATCTTTCAAAAAATTGAAAAACAAGGACATTTACATGACCTGAAAGACATCTTGGTTGAACTTTCCTACCTTCACAATACCCTGATCAATCTTTCTGAAGATCAGAAATATAAAGATCTCTACGATCGCGCGAATAAATACATCGAGGAGTTTCGCGAACGTTCGAATCTAAAGGATAAAAATCAAATTGAGATCCTTTTTCATGCAATGTACATGAAGTTGTTGATGCGTTTGCGCAAAGCAGATATCAGTGCTGAAACCGAAGAAGCTTTCGATGCCATGCGTATTTTGCTTGCCTATTTAGCTAAGATGTACCACCAGATGAAAAGGGGAGAGCTGAACTTCTTCAACAATTAATTTCCCGCAAATATTTTTCCCGGATTTAGAATTCCTTTCGGATCAAATACTTTTTTGATGGAACGCATGAGATCCAGTGTTACCTCTGGAAAAGCAATATCCATGTAATTCTTCTGTACCAATCCGATTCCGTGTTCTCCTGATAACGTACCACCGAGTTTAACGACTTCGGTGAATAGTTTTCGAATAGCAACGGGAAGATCATTCTCCCATTTTTCTTCAGAAAGTTCACCGCGAATGATGTTGACATGTAGATTGCCATCGCCCGCATGACCATAGCAAACGGAATGTAAACCAAATTCTGCACAGATCGATTTTACATGTCGCAACAAGGCGGGTAACTCATAACGTGGCACAACAGTATCTTCTTCTTTATAAATCGATTGAGATTTAACGGCTTCGCCTACTTTTCGTCGAAGCGACCAAAGACTGTTTTTTTGTGCCTCGCTGTCTGCAAATAATATCTCATCAGTTTCGAAAGCTTCAAGCACGGTCATGATCCGTTCGCACTCCGACATGAGTTGATCAGGATCGAATCCATCGACTTCGATCAGCAAGTGAGCCTGGTGGTTGTCTGCAACAGGAATTGATGTATCACCGGTGAATTTCTGTGTCCATGTCAAAGCGTCGCGTTCCATGAATTCCAGTCCACTCGGGGTTATCCCGGCTCTGAAAATAGCCGCCACAGCTTCACAAGCTTTTTCAGCACTGAAAAAAGGAACCAGCATCAAAAGGTCATTCGTAGGGTGTGGGATCAATTTAAGAACGATCTTCGTGACGACCGCTAGTGTTCCTTCAGACCCAACGATGAGCTGAGTGAGATTGTAACCGGTTGCATTTTTCAAGACATTGGCTCCTGTCCAGATGATCTCTCCATTGGGTAAAACCACCTGAAGATTAAGTACATAATCTTTAGTTACACCATATTTAACAGCTTTTGGACCACCGGAATTTTCAGATACATTTCCTCCGATAAAGCAACTTCCTTTACTTGCAGGGTCGGGTGGGTAGAACAGTCCTTTTGCCCTTACTGTATCCTGCAAAACCTGAGTGATTACACCGGGTTCTGTGATCACCTGATGGTTTTTTTCGTCGATCTCAAGAATGCGGTTGAAGCGTTCCATCGAAAGAGCAACACCGCCATGAACGGGAAGCGCTCCACCACTTAAACCTGTTCGCGCACCTGACGGAGTGACAGGAATTCCACGTTCATAACAATGGCGAAGGATATCAGAAACGTGTTCTACGGTATTCGGTCGCAGTACTACCTCCGGTAGAAAGAGCAGGTCTTCGGTTTCATCATGGCCATAGGAAGCGCGATGCTCTTCAGTTATATGGCAAAATTCACCTAGTAAATTTTCAAAAAATGCGATATCGTTTTGTTCTACTGACTGGTACTGGGACATGTGTTTCTGTTTGCTACACAATGAACCCTTCGTTCAGTTTCGGGATCTTAACTTCCCAGCCAAGCTCAAATTCTATTTTTTGACGCAAAGCATCTGTTTGATGCGGTTCACCGTGGTTCAAAAATACATATTCCGGCTTACTTTTAAAATTCCTTAGCCATTCGATCATTTTTTTCTGATCTCCATGTGCGGAGAGCGATGTAATCTCGCGGATTCCCAATTCTTGTGGCGCAGTTACTTTAATCCCTGAAACAAACCACAATCCACCAGAATCTTTTTCGTACTCGCTTCTAAGAGGGTTTTCGATCCTGTTACTGTACCTGCTCCACCAAGAAAGGTGAGTTTGAATTGATCATGGTTCATGTCGTGTCTTTTGCGACAAACATGAGCCAATTCGCTCAAAAAAAGTTAACGAATGTTACTAATTTCCTTTGATTTCAAACTCTGTTCTTCGGTTTTGCTGTCTGCCTTCATCTGTTGTGTTAGGCGCTACAGGTTTGGATGATCCATATCCTTTCGCAGTGAGGCGACTTCCTGCAATTCCTTTTGACGTGAGATAAGTAACTACAGCTTCCGCACGACTCTGAGAAAGCGTTTCATTGATCGTAGCAGAACCTGTATTGTCTGTATGACCTGAAATCTCGATCTTCAGTCCGGGAACATCCTTCATCAACTTTACCAAACGATCCAATTCAGCATTAGATTCCGGACGTAAAACAGATTTGCCTACATCGAAGAAAATATTTCGTAACGCTACCTTACTGCCGATGGCAATGTTTTTCAATTCGATCACCTTGTTCACGAGATTATCTGCAGCCCCATTCGGGATATCGAAGTTTTCGGAATGGAAGAGGTATTTTTCTGCTTTAACAGCAATCCCATAGTTCTTGCCTGACGGGAGCGTAATGATGAATTTACCGGTAGCACTGTTCGTGGTAAAGGTTTCAATCACTTTTCCGGTAGCGTTGTCGGTGATCTCTATTTGTGCTTCGACTGCTTTCTTAGTCATAGCATCAACAGTTGCACCTTTGAAAACCGTGAATGATTTTCTGTTTACATCCACCGTAGATTCCACTGTGGCATCTTTCATTGGCATAGCTACAGAAGCAAGCAGGTAATCTTCCATGTCGTACACCGGTTTTTTCTCTGGTCCCCAGAAAATCACTTTGTAGATGTCATAACCTCCTTTTCCTCCTGCGCGATTCGAGGCGATGTAGGCAAATTTACCGTTGGCTGTGGATGCGAAGAAAAAGTCGTCGTAAGGTGTATTTATCGGATAACCCATATTCACAGGTTTGGTCCATGATCCCTGAACCTTTTTTGAGACAAAAATATCGTAGCCTCCCAACGATTCATTTCCTTCAGAAGCAATGTACATGGTTTCTCCGTCAATGTGCAAGTACACAGGTCCGTCATTGAATTTAGAATTCACGAGTCCATTTCCTACGGCTACGGCAGCACCATAATCTTTTTGCTGACGGCTTTGCATGGCGCTGAACATCACATCAAAACCATTTGCTTTGCTGTCGTTATCTCGGGCAAAGTACAAGCTCCAACCATCGTTGCTGTATGCGGCATACTTCTCGTTTGATTTATTGGAAGAAATCTGAAAGTGTGCTAAAACAGGATCGGTCCAGTTCAATCCGCTGAGACGTGACTCATAGATATCGAACTGCCCATTATTATCTCTGTGGATCAGCATTTTAGTTCCGTCGTAACTCATGTTATTCGAAACGTCATCTACTGTAGAGTTTAATCCACCAGCAACTTGTTTTGGCGCCGACCATTTCCCATCTGTCAATGATGAAGTATAAATATCAGCATCAAATCCGCCAACTTCATTCGCGGTATGGCCATTTGGTCGGGTAGAGGTAAAAACGATCTCTGCACCATCGGTAGAAACAGACGGAGCGAAGTCATCAAATTCGGTATTCAGCGAACCTACATTGTCTACCCATGCTCTGGCAGGACTAGCTTTGAACGTTTTAGCGGCTTTACATTCATTCTTATGTTGTGTAACGAATTTTGCGAAATTGTCAGCCTTCTTGTAATTGGTTTCGAATGCTTCATAGGATTTGATGGCATCATCGAACTTTTCCTGTAGCTGGTAAGAATAGCCAAGGTAATAGTTTAGGAAAGGGTCGCAAGCAGGGTCCAATGAGTTTGCCTTCTGAATATATTCGATAGATTTATTTGGATCAGAAGAATGAACATAGCATACACCGATCTTGAAATTCAATAAGCCATTAGATGGATTAAATTTTTGAGCAATCATGTATTCTTTGAGCGCCTTTTTAAAATTCAATCCGGGACTTTGAACCTGAAAAACAGCTTCTTTACCTAGAGCAAGAAACTCATCACCTTTGGATATGGCATCTTCAGCTTTTTTCAATCCTTCCTTGTCGTTTTTGAAGTTCGCTGCTTTGAATTCCACATTTTGTGCGATGAGCGAAAAGCTTCCGCATAGTATAATGAATGTTAGAAAATTTTTCATGGATGTTATTCGTTACAGTTAGCAGAATAATAATTTTTACCGACTTCGATTCCAAGTTCTTTGGCTTTGTGCCAGTCTTCGCAAGCACCTTCTAGGTCTCGGTTCATCTCACGCGCATTGGCTCTGTTCACATAAGCATCTCCGAAGTTTGGATCACTTGTCACGGCTTTATTTGCCAATTCGAGTGCTTTTTTGTAATCCTTTTGTTTGAAATAGATACCACTTAAGTTCGAGGCTGCCGGTGCATATTTAGGGTTGATCTCTAAAGCTTTTTCAAAATCCTTTTTTGCATCGTCCAATCTGTTTTGTTCCATTTGTACAACGCCTCGATTGTTATAGGACATAAAAAACTGCGGATCGACGGAAATAGCTCTGTTGAAGGCAGCCATTGCACCCGGGAAATCTTTTGCTTTTTTCTTGGTGGTACCGATATTATTGAGAACAAATGCCAGTTTAGGATTCTTTTTTACCGCTTCCTCATAATCCGCAATAGCTTTTGGATAGTCGTTCAACATTCGGTAACAACTGCCTCGGTCATTGTAAGCAAAAGCGAAATTATTGTCCAATTCGATTGCTTTCGTAAAATGCTTGATAGCCCCCTGATAGTCTTTTTGCATGAATTTCAAGGTGCCATAATTGTAATAAGCTCTTGAACTTTTCGGGTCGATCTGTAAGGCTTTGTCATAGTCTTTCTCCGCTTTCAAATAATCATTCATCCCTTGATACGATCGTCCACGCTGAAAATAGGCCTTGGAGTAATTAGGATCTTTGGTGAGGAGTTCATTCAGTGTTTTAGCCGCATCTGCAAAATTTTCGCATTCATTCTCTGCAACTCCCTTGTTGTAATATGCGGCCGTGAAGTTGGCGTCATTGCGAATCGATTCACTGAAAGAAGCGATGGCCTCCGGATATTTTTTCTGTGAAAAAAGTTCAATCCCTTTGTTGTAGGCTTCCTGACTTTTGGCAACGGCTTCATTTTGAAGGTTCAATGCTTTAATGGAATCCCGATAGCGGATCTCGGAAGGTGTCATCTCATCCAACTGACCGAATGCGCTGACAAAGAACGAGGCAAACAGGGCGATCAATAGCGGTTTCTTCATGGATATCGTTTCATTTTTGAAATAGGATCACCAAGATACAAACTATCAAAATCGAAGATTCAATTAGTTTTCAACAACCTTAAAAATGTTACTTTTAACCATTCAATAAATTACGATGTCAGAACAGGTATACCTTATCGATGGAGTGCGTACTCCGATCGGAAATTTTGGAGGAACATTAGCAGGAGTTAGAGCAGATGATCTCGCAGCGCATGTCTTGAAAGGACTTATGGATCGTCATCCCAACATTGATCCTGAAACGATCGAAGATATTATTCTCGGATGCGCCAATCAGGCAGGTGAAGATAACCGCAATGTTGCCCGTATGGCCGGATTACTCTCCGGACTCGCAGTAAAATCAGGTGGAGAAACTGTCAATCGTTTGTGTGCTTCAGGTATGGCTGCAACGATTAATGCTGCTCGCGCAATAAAGGATGGTGCAGGAGATTTATACATTGCAGGTGGCGTGGAACACATGACACGCGGACCTTGGGTGATCTCTAAAACATCATCGGCTTTTGGTCGCGATGCACAAATGTTCGACTCCTCTTTTGGGTGGCGATTTATCAACCCGAGAATGGAAGAACTCTATGGCGTTGATGGTATGGGCAATACTGCTGAGAATCTGGCGGAAATGTATCACATTGAACGTGAAGCACAGGATGCTTTTGCGGCGTGGTCGCAACAGAAAGCTGCAGTGGCACAATCTAATGGCCTTTTAGCACAAGAGATTGTACCAGTTTTAATTCCCCAAAAGAAAAAAGATCCTATTCATTTTGAAAAGGATGAGTTTATAAAATCGGCGACTACGGTAGAAAGTCTGTCTTCGCTTCGACCAGCTTTTAAAAAGGATGGAAGTGTGACTGCAGGTAATTCATCCGGGCTCAATGATGGTGCCGCGGCCTTACTTTTAGCTTCAGAATCACGAGTGAAAAGCGAAGGATTAAAACCACTTGCTCGCATTGTAGGAGGAGCCGTTGCGGGTGTTGAACCGCGAATCATGGGCATTGGACCGGTTTACGCGTCACAAAAAGTATTGGAAAGATCAGGACTTTCACTCAAAGATATGGACGTGCTTGAACTGAATGAAGCCTTTGCAGCACAAGTGCTGGCTTGCACCCGTAATCTAGGTTTGGACGACAGAGATGACCGGATCAATCCAAACGGCGGTGCGATTGCTTTGGGACACCCTTTGGGTATGTCAGGAGCGCGAATTATTCTTTCGGCTGCCAAAGAATTACAACGAACAGGTAAACGGTATGCGCTGGTAACCATGTGTATTGGAGTAGGACAGGGATATGCAACAATCATCGAGCGTGCGTGACCAACGGTAATTCTATTCAAAGCGTCTAAACAACATGCGGTTCAATTTTATTTTAACTCTGGTAATAGTCCTTTTACTGATATCTTGTAAGAAGGAAAAAACGTCATGGAGTTCAAATTGGGCTGCGCCACTTGTAAGCGATACACTTGATCTGACCGATCAGATAAACGATTCTACGTTAGCTGCTGATTCTTTGGGATTTCTGAATATTGACCTTACTCGTACCGTTCTTGATCTCGGAATTGAAGATTTTCTTGAACTGCCAGATACCACAATAGAGCAATCGTTTAACAGTTCAGTAGGTTCTCTCAACGTGCCACCAGGATTTACCATTGTCAATCAGGTTGAGGAACATACACTGGATCTTAAGGATGTTCAATTAAAAAAGATTCGATTAACGGATGGCCAGATCAAGTTCACCGTTTTTAACCCGTTACCTACCGTATGCAATTTTACGGTCAAATTACCCGGTGTCTCCTACAATGGTGTAGAACTAGAGCAGCAGTTTTCAGTTCCGGCATCTGTCGGAAGCGTACCGGGTAGTATAAGTTCAACGATAAATCTGAGTGGTTACCTGATTGACCTCACCGGAATAGCAGGGTCTTCCTACAATATCCTGCAATCCTTGTTGGTGGTTTCTTCAGATCCTTCCGGACCAGCCGTTACTGTCTCCAGTGCCCAGCAGTTTAAGATTGAGGCAAAATTCCAGAACGTACGTCTTGACTATGCCCGTGGGTATTTTGGTAGCAGAGTTATTTCCGACACAGCTAAGCTTGATCTTGAACCACTGAAAAAAATAATCTCAGGTTCAATTAACATCCCTGCACCAACTATTCAGATCGATATTGTTAATGGTGTAAAAATAGGCGCAAGGGCTAGTATTCTTTCCTTGTTGAATACCAACTCTTCAGGTCAGACGGTGGCATTGACAGGGAGCAATCTGGGTACAACGATCTATCTCAATGAACCAACAGGTTCCTGGGGCGGATTACAACCAACAACGACCACACTTGAATTTAATGGGACAAATAGTTCTATTGAAAGTTACCTTGAGAACATGGGGGCAACCCATCAGTTGGGCTATAAACTTGAATTGAATCCCTGGGGTAATGTCTCAGGAGGATATAACGAGATCTTTCCTGACAGTCGTTTAAAGGTGAAGGTGCGGGCGCAAATGCCACTTTCACTGGGGGCAGACGGCCTGACGTTGCAGGATACTTTTGATCTGGATCTCAGTCAATCTGTGAATAAAACACATGTTTCATCTGGTAGTTTTATTTTGAATGCTTCCAATGCGTTTCCAATTTCTGCGGGAATAACATTGTTTTTGCTCAACGAAGATGGTACGTTATTACATACGGTTGTTGGCTCTAAGATCCTTGCTTCAGGCAATTCCGGGAATTATGATCCGGTTTCAGGGTTGTTTAAAAAAGACTCTGAAATCGAATTTAAGCTGGCACCTTCGATGTTGAATGATGTTAATCAAGTTAAAAAAGTTGTTGTAAGGGCTGTGTTTAATACCCCCGACAATTTTGGGAACAACGTTCAGAATGCCATTGCCGCAGGTTCGTTTCTCGCCGTAAAATTGAAAACTCGTTTTGTATTGAATGCGGTTTATTAATGAAGATCAGTTGTTACATAGCATTATGTTTATTACCCGTTGCGTTGTTGGGACAGCAAACGCTACCGGTTCAGCATGACACTTTATTCGAAAAGGGTAGTTTTAAACATGAGCTCATTTTAAGTGGAATTGCTGATTATAATGCTAATGCACTGGAAAACGAACTGATGAAAAAACTTCTTTATGGTGGCCAGATCACCGATGGAATAAAGAACAGGAGTTTTGGGAATCAAAGATCCGTTAATCGTTTTGGTGCTGATGTTTCTGCCGAACTGGAATACCGAAATTATCATGTAACGCCTTTTAAAAATGAAAGACTGGGCATTGTCATAAAGGGCGGATACTACAATTATGCTTCTTTGATCTACAGTAAAGATTTGTATGGTTTGGCATTTTACGGAAATGAAAAATATCTGGGTCAGACGGCCTCGTTCTCAGGAACTCGTTTTACTGGAATGTCATTTCAGAAAGTAGGTTTTGGTTTTTTTGATAAAGTGACCAAGAATTCGGTTTCATTGAATGTGTATTCCATCTCAAATTTTGCCGAAGCAAACATTTATGCCGGACAGCTTTTTCAATCGGATAAAGTGGATTCTGTAAGTTTGACGCTCAATGGGAATGCGACATATGCTTCGTCTAACCAATATATCAAAGGATTGGGTGCCGGAATAGATCTCGATTTTAGATTACCTGTTCAGGTCAGTGAAACGAAGACAGCGATCATTCGTTTTGAGGCAAAGAATCTTGGTTTCTGCTCGTTTGTAGACAAAGTAACCAACTATCAAGCGGATTCAACGGTTCATTTTTCCGGATATACATTGGACCAACTTCAGCAAAGTACTTCGAAATTGAGTTTGATGGATACGCTTGGAATTCATAAGTCATTGATCACAAAATGGCGTTTTTTACCAGCCTATTTCCAAGTCGGTAAAATCGTCTCCGATAATGATCCATCAGCCGTTCAAACATTTTATGGGATTCGCATGTACGGCCTTTCGGCTTATGCGCCAATGGTCTATGCTGGACTTCATTACAAATTAGCGAAATGGGCCGATCTAGGCATGTCAGTAATGACTGGTGGCTTTGGACGCTTGCGTTTTGGTCTTTATTCCAATTACAGAGTTGGAAAATGCACCTTGTCCGTTGGATCGGAGAATGTTGCCGGAATTTTTCAGAAATCTGCTTTGGGAGAATCAATTTCAATCCGTTTAAGATGCTTGTTTTAAGAGGGATCATCATAGGGTTTTTATTAGCCATCAGTTCGGTCGTAACTGCGCAAACAGCATTCTACAAGCAGTACTCCAGCAATGGTTACGATTACGGCAATGGCATTTGTCAGACAGCCGATACTGGTTACCTCATTACAGGTGGTTCGACAAGCTTTACAGATGGTCCGTCAGAAATGTATTTACTTAAACTGGATAGTCTTGGAGCCTTTCAATGGTCAAAACATTATGGCGGAAATGAATCAGATGTAGGAGTGAGGGTCAAAACAATTCCGGGTTACGCACATTTTATTGCCGGTTACACGAACTCGTTCGGAAATGGCGCCTACGACTTCATGCTACTGAAAACAGACCTCTCAGGTAATCAGATTTGGCATCAAACTTATGGTACTTCAGCATGGGAAAGAGTTTATGATGCAGCTCTGACCAAAGATTCAGGCATGGTGATCGTTGGTGAAACTACAAACACCATTGATGGCGAGTCTGATATTTTTATTATTCGGACAGATAAGGAAGGTAATGAAGTGTGGACAAAGCAAATCGGATCCAGTGGTCCGGATCTGGCAAAGGTCATCGTAGCAGATCAGGATAGTACCTTTGTTGTTGCGGGACAAAAATATGTGGCGGATTCCTCCATGTACAAAGGGTGGGTAGTTCGAATTGATCATCATGGTAACATCCTTTGGGAGAAGAATTTAGGCAAGAATGGGAATTGTGTGCTCAATGACGCTGTAATCGATGATAACGGTCAGATAGCAGTTGTCGGTATGGTTGTTCGCCCACAGGGAGATACGCTCATTTTCGAAGGAAAAGGATTGCCATCGGGCTATTTTGGGATTGAAACTCAGGCTAAACTTGATGGTATTGTTTATTATGAAGGGTTGGCCAAATTTGGCAGTAGCGACAGATATGTGACTGTTCAACGTTTTGATAATCAATATTCTTATGGAGGTTTTGATTTATCGATAGCGCAGAATTATTCCGGTTTATCCTGGGAAATGAATATCGGTCAGGTCAACTACATCCACGATGAGCTGATGGGAGAGGTAATCCATACGAAAGATAATGGCGCGATTGTCGTGGGAAGCATAACGGATTCCTGGATGGGGGGAAGTAATGTATTTGTATTTAAATTTTATTTTGGTCAATCGTTTACGAACAGTAACGATGATCACACCACACAGCCGATAGCTTCGGTAACAACAATTTATAATTCTTTAGTTTCCGTCTATCCGAATCCGTTTTCTGACCAGTTGAATATATCCTTCGATAAAGAGTCGATCAAAACTGTAGCATTCTATTCGATTTCAGGAGTTTTAGTTAAAGAATTTCAGTTAAATGGATCCCAATTCGTGGATGTATCGACTTTATCTTCGGGCTCCTATTTAATGATGTTATGGAACGATCAGAAACAGGTTGTGGGTCAAGCCAGAGTCGTTAAGAATTAATCAGCGAGATAATACCAGTCAATTCGTAAGTCTTTATAGTCATTGGTGTGACCGAAGGTTTCCAAGTGAAGAGAAACGGAATCAAAATCGATGTTCCCGGCATAATAGGATTGTTGAACAGGTGTCCAGGTATCTAAATCCTCCACTTGATTTCCAAAAGGTTGAACAGTGCTTCTGACTTTTTCTCCATGCTTGAAATAATCCAGATAAATCGTTGGATTACTTACATCGCTATGCAGACGTACTTCGCCTGTTAATTTTCCGCAAACAGGACGCTCAAAGTGATAAAGACTTAATTCAGTATCGTTTTTCTGCAAGTGCCCTAGTTTACCTGAATAACTCCATGTATTCTTAAATTCAGACGAACCTGCCTTTGATAGTTTTAAGGATGGAGGGATCTGATCATGATCGTAATAGAACATCCACTCGAACCTTGGTGCCGTTTTCCATTTAATTCGCGCAAGTTGTTCCCATGTAACATCCGAATAGGGCAGAATATGCTGATTGAATTGAAACTGAAAGAATTGAAACTGGATCATTCCAATACACGCGCATGCAAGTAGGGCATATTTTTTCCAATCCTTAATTTCTTCAAGCATAATAGCTATTGGTAAAACCAGCAGTGGCAAATATTCGATTAGTGGTCGCATTCCTAAACCACCGCCATATGTCCAGTCCCACCAACTGGAGATCATGTAGAATAGTAAAAGTATAAAAGTTAACCATCCTATGCTGAAATAGCGTCCGCAACGCTTAAACAGGAAGTAAACTCCTGGAATTAGCAATAAAAGAATCGGGGCATAAAGAAAAAACCCTTTCTGTGAACTGAATAAAACTTGAAAGAATTTCGGGTGTGCCCAGTTGTCGAAACCCTCTCCTGAGTACGTATAAAAGGACCATACTCCACTGAGATCGTGATGAATGATGAGTTGCGCACAAATGACTGCAATAACTATTGCCGCGGTGAGTAAAATAGTTCCAATGTTGCTGGTGAACAACGATTTTAAGCGATCAAGGAAGGATTGGAAATTGTCAAACAAGAATGGAACAATAAAAATGATCATCACATTCACTGGTCGGATGATGGTGATCATACCAAGAAGTAAACCCATGAGTAAAAGTGTTCTGTTTCCGGAGAATTGAATCCATCGCTGACAAGCCATCAGGAAGAGTGAGATCATCGCAAACGAGTAGGCATGTGACATGCTTGGGACATAAACGGAATAGGTGTTCAGATTTGTTCCAAGTGCGATGATAACAACACTGATCATTGCTGTTATAAAACTCAGACCGAATGACTTTAAAAAATGCAGTAAAGCGATAAAGCCAAGCAATGTCCAGAACAAAGAAGCCAATTGGATTGCAAAACGATATCCCCTGGAGTAACCATCCGCTGCATTTTTATCATGTTTAATGAATCCGTGAGCAATCAGATAAAATGGCGATTGCAGCAGCGGCGTGCCTACATAGAACTTATTGGTTATCTGACCTTTCGTTTCAGTGAATCCGGGAGAATTGTTAAAGTTCTTGTCAGGATATTTTCGAACGATATCATGGATAAAGGTGAAGGGTTTCTGATCCGGATAAACAATATATTGAGGAAGATACGCAAAATAACCAGTGCCATCTGAAGTGATATTGGCCGGTGTCTTTGGAATTTTTGAAGTATATCCAAAATAACGATCGCCTTGCACAAAATAGATACCCGCCAGGATAAGAAAAACAAGATAGGCGTACCTCGGTAATGTAAAAAATGATCTCAACATAAACTATTGAATCGTGAAGGTACTCATTCCCAGGTTACCACTCAAAGGCTTGCTCCGAAAACCATTTCCCTTGGACACGCAGAGTTTGTTCAATGACATCACGCACGCAATGCCTTCCACCATTGTATGGAGACTGGTAATGAGAAATGTGTTTGATCTCGATGGCCGCGTCTTGTGGACAAGCAGCTACACCAACATGACGCATCACCTGATAATCTGGAATGTCATCACCCATATAAAGGATTTCTTCGTCCTTTAGTTTGTGCTGAACTTTGATTTGTTCGTAAACTGCCAACTTATTGAAAGAAGACAAGTGAACCTCCTGAACTCCGAGTGCCATTAATCGATCTTTCACGTCTTGTGAATTCCCGCCCGTAATGATCATCACGCGATAACCCATTTTTACGGCATATTGTATCGCATAGGCGTCCCTTGAATTCAGTGTTCTTACGATCTCATTATGCAAAAGCGTTACATCGCCATTGGTTAAAACCCCATCTACGTCGAACATAAATGTGTTAATCAGGTTGAGTTTTTCCTTATAGCTGGTCATCGTTCCGATAGGTTTCTTGAATACTTTCTGAAATCAACGTATAGATCTCACGTTGCTTTCCACTCAACAATGATCTATGAAATTCAAGGATGTGTTTGTCTCCGCGTCTCGCTGGTCCTGTTTGAGAGAATCTGATATTCTCTTGTTTCAATTTTTCGGCAGTTTCCATTAATAATGGTTTCAATAATGCTGCGTCTAAATTTCTTTTTTGAAGGATGTCCTGAGAAAGATGGACAAGATGGGTTGTGAAATTATTCATCCACACAGCCGAAAGATGGTAATACAAACGATCGTCTGATGAAACGACATGAACATTATTTGAGAGACAATTGGCTAACTTCTCTATTTCCTTGAGCAAGTCATTGTCCTGAGCCTCAATGAGCAATGGTAAATTTGCTGTGGAAATTGCCTGTTCTTTTTTCAATGTTTGAAGAGGGTAGAGCACACCTGTGTTAGTTGTTCTTCCGCAAGTATTTAAATGCATCGAACCAGAAGTGTAAATGACTTTTTTATCCTCTGCAATCAATGGCAACACCTCCAATAACGCGTCATCGCTAATGCAAACCAAAACAAGATCGCTTGTTAATTTGGACAAGGAATCCACAACATTGCATTTCAGTCGTTTTGCGAGATCGAGCGCACTTTCGGTAGATCTCCCATACACTTCACTAAATTCAATTCCTGCCTTTTCTAGCAGTTCGCCTAGCTGATATGCAACGTTCCCGGTACCAACAATGGAAAGTTTGATGCGTTGCATTCGAAGGAATTATTTACCGTGACACTGCTTGTATTTTTTTCCGCTTCCGCATGGACAAGGATCGTTTCTGCCGATCTTTGGTTCTGCCACGACAGGTGCCTGTTTTTCCTGCTGAGGAAGTGAATTTTGAATAGCCTGCTGGTATCCCTCACTTCCCTGAAAACGCGGTGGAGTGGTGGAAGTACTGTTACCGTTGTTTACTTGCGCCTTTTCATAGTTGTGTTGGTGCGTGATCTCACGATTGGTACTTTCCACTTCTGTTTCAAACGGAATATCAAGTTTCATGAGAAGTTCGATAGCCTCTGCATTCAACCTGGCGAGCATTGCTTTAAACAATTCGAACGATTCAAGCTTATAAACCAATAAAGGGTCTTTTTGCTCATATTGTGCATGGTGCACAGCTGAACGAAGATCGTCCATTTCACGCAGATGCTCTTTCCATTCATTGTCGATCATTCCAAGGATGACATATTTCTCGAATGCTTTTGAAATCGCTTTTCCTTCCGTCTTATAAGCTTCTTCAAGATCAAGAATGATGCGCACTTCACGTCTTCCGTCAGAAAGCGGGAATACGATGTTTTTGTATTTGTGCGACATGTTTTCGAAAACATTCTTGATCTGCGGGAATGCTTTCTGAGCAATTTTCTCACTTTTACGCTGATATTGCTCGATCGTAGAACTGTAAACTTTCTCCACCAATTCATTTCGATCTACAGAAGAATACTCTGCTGCTGAAACCGGTGAATCAATTCCAATAATCCGGATCAGATCAAGTTCAAATGATTCGAAATCATCTTTCGAATGCGCATGTACTGTGGATTCACAGATATCGTAGAACATATTGTCGATATCCAGATCCAGACGATCACCGTATAATGCATTTCTGCGTTTGCGGTAGATGGCTTTACGCTGCGCATTCATGACATCATCATACTCCAGTAGTCGCTTACGAATTCCAAAGTTGTTCTCTTCTACTTTCTTCTGGGCACGTTCAATGGATTTTGAAACCATACCAGCAGTAATAACTTCCCCTTCCTTGATGCCCATTTTGTCCATTAACCTCGCAATTCGTTCAGATCCGAATTTTCGCATCAGATCATCTTCGAGTGATACAAAGAAGATCGAAGATCCAGGGTCTCCCTGACGTCCGGAACGACCGCGCAACTGTCTGTCAACACGACGAGAATCATGACGCTCTGTACCGATGATCGCCAAACCACCTGCTTCTTTTACACCTTCTCCAAGTTTAATGTCCGTTCCACGTCCTGCCATATTCGTCGCAATGGTCACGGCACCGGCTTTTCCTGCTTCGGCCACGATCTCTGCTTCTTTTTGGTGATATTTTGCGTTGAGTACCTGGTGATTGATGCCTTTCATCTTGAGCATACGGCTCAATAACTCTGAAATCTCAACCGTTGTTGTTCCGACAAGAACCGGTCTTCCCTGCGCGACAAATTTTTCTGTCTCCTCAATAACAGCAGCATATTTTTCACGGGCTGTTTTGTAAACTAGGTCATTCTGATCTTTTCTGACGACTTGACGGTTAGTTGGAATGACCACAACATCCAGTTTGTAGATATCCCAGAATTCTTTGGCTTCCGTTTCTGCTGTACCGGTCATACCGGCAAGTTTATGGTACATTCGGAAGTAATTTTGCAGGGTAATCGTTGCGTATGTTTGTGTGGCAGCTTCAACCTGTACATTCTCTTTCGCTTCGATCGCTTGGTGTAAACCGTCCGAATAGCGGCGACCTTCCATGATCCGGCCTGTTTGTTCATCAACAATCTTTACCTTGCTATCGAGGATCACATATTCTACTTCTTTTTCAAACAGCGTGTATGCCTTGAGAAGCTGGTTGACAGAATGAATTCGTTCAGATTTTATGCTGTAATCACGAATCAGTACATCTTTCTTTTCCAGGTATTTTTCTTTGTCCAGATTTTCTTTTTGCAACTTGGCGATCTCTGAACCGATGTCAGGCATGATGAAAAAGTCTCTGTCCTCATTTCCGGAGATCAGATCAATTCCTTTGGTTGTTAGTTCGATCGTATTGTTCTTTTCATCGATGACGAAAAACAACTCATTATCGATCTTCTTCATGTGCTTTCCTTGCTCCTGCATGTAGAAATTCTCCGTCTTCTGCAGGTGAGCTTTGATTCCCGGCTCGGAAAGGTATTTGATCAATGCTTTATTCTTTGGCAAACCTCTGTGTGCTCGAAGTAACGCAATACCACCATCTTCCAGCATTTGCTTGGCATCTTTGCCAGCGTCCGTATTTCCCTGAATGACAGTGAGAAGTTTTTTTGCGTCAGCAAGACATTGATTCACATAGTTTCGTTGAGCAGCAACAATAGATTCTACCCGTGGTTTCAATTCATAGAACTCATGTTCTTCACCACGCGGTGTAGGACCTGAAATAATCAATGGCGTTCTGGCATCATCAATCAGAACGGAATCCACCTCATCTACAATTGCGAAATGATGTTTTTGCTGCACAAGTTCATCGACACCACCTGCCATGTTGTCACGCAGATAGTCAAAGCCAAACTCGTTATTGGTACCGAAAGTAATGTCAGCCAGATATGCCAGGCGTCTTTCTTCTGAATTAGGACGGTGCTTATCAATACAATCTACTTTTAAGCCATGAAACTGGTACAATGGTCCCATCCATTCCGAGTCACGTTTCGCCAGATAGTCGTTCACGGTAACAACGTGCACACCTTTACCTGACAAGGCATTCAGGTATACCGGCAATGTTGCTACGAGTGTTTTACCTTCACCTGTTTGCATTTCGGCAATATTTCCACGGTGAAGTACAGCGCCACCCATTAACTGAACATCATAATGCACCATGTTCCATTTCACTTCGGCTCCGGCAGCTGTCCACGAGTTGTGCCAAATCGCTTTGTCTCCTTCTATCGTGATGCCATCTTTCTTTGCAGCCAGTTCACGGTCGAAATCTTGAGCTGTCACTGTTAGTTGACCGTTCTCTGACCATCGCCTGGCGGTTTCTTTGACAATAGAAAAAGCCTCTGGGAGAATTTCTTTTAAAATGTCTTCAATGGTTTCGTCTATTTGCTTGGAGAGCTTGTCGATACGCTCGAAGAGCTCTTCTTTTTCATGAATAGGCGTTTCAATATTCGTTGCGTCTGCTTTTAGTTGAGCGAGTTCAGCTTCAAGATCAGCAGTCCCGATCTTCACTTTTTCCTGAAGTTCTTTGGTTTTACCTCTCAATTCATCATCGGAGAGCGAGTCGAATTCTTGGTATATTGAAATCGTTTTGTCGATAAGAGGCTGATAATCTTTTCTGTCTTTTTCAGACTTATCGCCAAAGAGTTTTTTAAGTAATCCGGATATCATGGATATCAATTTTTTAGGGAGCCCAAATTTAAACAAATATTGAACGCTCAGCGGTTATAACTTCAAATTAACGGCGGCTGATTGACATAAATTGTTCCAATTCAAAACTATGTGACATTTTGTCTGAGAGGTTGTTGAAAACACGTTGATTTTGAACTGTACAGTTTTCAGAAGCTTCAGTCAATTCATTTTATCTTTGCACCATGCATGAAATGATTCTTATTCTTGATTTTGGTTCCCAGTACACGCAGTTGATTGCACGCAGGGTTCGTGAATTAAACGTGTATTGTGAGATCCATCCGTGGAATAAATGCCCAGAATTAGGCCCTCATATTAAGGGAGTGATTCTTTCAGGAAGTCCATTTTCAGTAAGGGATGAACAGTCGCCAAGGCCTGATCTAACGGCAATAAAAGGCAAGCTTCCTTTGTTGGGTGTATGCTTTGGTGCGCAATACTTGTCTCATGCGTTCGGTGGTGAGGTTTTGCCTTCCACAATTCGAGAATATGGTCGGGCTCATTTGAATTTTATTGATCACTCAAACATTCTGATGAAAGGCATGTCTGATGGAAGTCAGGTCTGGATGTCTCATGGCGATACCATTAAAAAGACACCGGAAAATTATCGAATAATTGCGAGTACAGAGGATGTGCAAGTTGCTGGCTATCAAATTGAAGGAGAGGTAACATTTGGAATTCAATTTCATCCTGAAGTTTATCATTCCACAGAAGGAGCCATCTTGTTAAGGAATTTCATCGTTGACATTTGTGGTTGTCACCAAGACTGGACTCCTGCTTCATTTGTTGAAGAGACGGTAAAGAAGTTGCAGGATCAGATCGGTACGGATAAAGTTATTCTTGGACTTTCAGGAGGAGTAGATTCATCAGTTGCTGCGGTATTGCTGCACAAAGCCATTGGTTCCAATTTACATTGCATATTTGTAGATAACGGGTTGCTTCGAAAGAATGAGTTCGACCAGGTTCTTGATTCCTACAAACATATGGGATTGAACGTGAAAGGTGTTGATGCATCAGCTAAATTCTATGCTGCATTGAAAGGAGTTACCGATCCTGAGTTAAAGCGAAAAGCCATTGGAAAGGTGTTTATTGATGTGTTTGATGAAGAGTCCAGAAAGGTGACGGATGCAAAATGGCTGGGACAGGGAACAATCTATCCGGATGTGATAGAATCTGTTTCAGTAAACGGAGGACCTTCACAAACCATTAAATCACACCATAATGTTGGGGGATTACCAGACTATATGAAGTTGCAGGTTGTAGAACCGCTGCGTCTGCTATTTAAAGATGAAGTCAGAAGAATTGGCCGTTCACTGCATATCGATGACGCCATTCTCGGCAGACATCCATTCCCGGGTCCAGGACTTGGTATCAGAATACTTGGTGAGGTAACAGCAGAAAAGGTGCGTATCCTGCAGGAAGTAGATTCAATTTTTATCAATGGACTCAAAGAGGATGGTTTGTATGCAGATGTCTGGCAGGCAGGGGCGATCTTTTTACCGATTCAGTCCGTTGGGGTGATGGGAGATGAGCGCACGTATGAGAATGCGGTTGCACTTCGTGCCGTAACTTCTACAGATGGCATGACGGCCGACTGGTGTCATTTGCCGTACGAATTTCTTGCGAAGATCTCTAACAGGATCATTAATCAAGTGAAAGGAATCAATCGTGTGACTTACGATATTTCCTCCAAGCCACCCGCGACTATAGAATGGGAATAATATTTGCAAAAGCGGGCATTTGATATGAAATTGAAATATTTTGTTTTTAGTCTTTTTTCAATGTTTCTTACATTGACTTTTGCGCAGCCTGATAAAGCCGAACGCGAGATTGTTGATGGCAAGAAGTTCTATGTCCATATTGTCAAGCCGGGCAATACGATGTGGTGGATTCATGAAACGTATAATGTTCCGGTTGATGTCATTGTTAAAGCAAATCCAGGAAGTGAAAAAGGAGTAAGTGTCGGTCAACGAATTATGGTTCCTGTTCCAGCAGAAACAGTTACCTATACTGTTTTACCAAAAGAAACTTTATTTGGTATTGCAAAGAAGTTTGAAGTGTCGGTGGATGCATTGATCGCTTCCAATCCCGGAACAGAAAATGGTGTTCAGGCTGGACAAACGCTTAAGATTGAAAATGTCTACAGCGATGTTGCGTTAAAGGTTAAGAATGGGACTTCCACTCAATCGAAAACGTCATCTGTTGAAGTGACAAAAAATGTTACTACTGAACCTGTTAAAGAGGTTAAACAAGACGTCAAGCCGAAAGTAGAGGTGGTTTCAAATTCTGCCCCAGCCGATACTACAGCAAAAATCAAACAGGAACCTATTAAAATTCCGATTTCAGACACTATAATCGAACATATTGTTAAAGACAATGAAACGCTTTACACCTTATCCAAGAGATATATGGTGAAAGTTGAAGATTTGCAAAAGTTGAATCAATTGAAATCATCCCGAATCAAGCCGGGTGATGTTGTGAAAATTCAGATTCGAAAAGAGCAACAAAAAAACATTGAGATTAGGGCTGTTGAACCACCATTGATAACTAAAGTTGATTCAACGTTATTGTTCCCAAAAAAAAGCAGTTATAAAATCGCACTGCTTTTGCCCTTCAACTTGGAGAGGCAGGATGGCAGTAATGATGCTATTTCTACGTTGGCAACTGAGTTTTATATGGGTGCAAAACTGGCTTTAGACTCCTTGAAACAATTTGGATTGAATGCAGAGGTTTTTGTTTATGATGTCAAAAATGATTCGGTGCAGACCAAAAAACTTCTTTCAAAGAATGAACTGAAAGGTGTCGATCTGGTATTTGGTCCGCTTTTTCCTGAAAATGCCGATGTCGTAGCGAGATGGTGTCGTCAGAATGGCGCAAGGATGATCTGCCCGGCATTGGTTCCTTCATCCATTGTTAAGGGTAATCCTTTTGTGTATACGGCAGTACCTACAGATGTGCAACTTCAGGAAGGATTAGCAAGGTACGTATCTTCGAAACACAGTCAAAGTCAGGTTGTTTTGATTCGTCCGACCGGTGAAAAGGATCTTTTGATGTATGATGCATTTAGGAATACGTTTTTGGCGCAAAATGCACACCCAAAATTGATAGAGGCCGCACTGGATAATTACATGACCTTTTTGAAAAGAGATCTTCCATCAGTGGTTATTTTCCCAACGAACGATAAAGGCTTAGCGCTTAAGTTCATGAATAGCATGAATGCCAACGCTTCCAAATTCAATTCTGATTTGATTACTCTGTGCGGAACAAAAGAATGGATGAACATGGATGAAATCAAGGCACATTTTCGTAATCGGTTTCATTTTCACTATGCATCTCCCAATAATTTAGATTACACGCAGGAAACAACCAAGAGCATGGTTCGAAAATACAGGAAAGTATATAATGCGGATCTTTCCAAAATGGCAGTGCAGGGATTTGATGTTATTTTTTCATTCTGTTCTGAAATGCTTGTAGGGGTTAACGCTGGAACATTGATCATGAATGACTTCCAACTTGAGCAGAAGGGGGCTGGTAATGGATATCAGAACAAGAAGTGTTTCATCCTTGAGCAACGGGATTTCGAATTGATAAATGCGGAAGATTGAATTACAGTAAAACAGATATCGCTAACGAGTTTCGT
>Ga0172367_10001311_pt1 | contig 36552 bp, 36 predicted proteins | sample Lak10m_FD_114542 | JGI IMG/M metagenome (GOLD analysis project Ga0172367, IMG submission 114542) | Freshwater microbial communities from Kabuno Bay, South-Kivu, Congo - kab_022012_10m | ecosystem: Environmental > Aquatic > Freshwater > Lake | place: Democratic Republic of the Congo: South-Kivu... | reverse complement strand
TTCATCATTACCCCAGAGATCATTCCACACAAGTGGATGATATTCTTTCAACCATTCAAAAAAAAGTATTTCCTTCTCGGGTAATCGCATGAGATGAGTAGAGCCAACATGCGCGATGATTTCTTTTGCATCTTCTTTTGTAAGTGAAGACAATATCTCTGCATCAAAAGTGATCACACTTCGAAGGTCAGAATCTGAAACTTGTTCTTTGAGTGCATGTATAAGCGCTGATAGATTCATCACATAGACCTCAAATCTGCTTGATGAGCATGTTGGACGGTATTAATGATGGATGCAATCGCAGTTTGTATTTCTTCCTCTACCAATGTTCTTTCAGAAGATTGGAATCTACAACGAAGTCCAATGGATTTTTTTCCTTCACCAATGGATTTTCCTTCAAACACATCGAATACATCAATATTTGTCAGGAGAGCGCCAGCAGAATTCTTTGCTGTTCCGATAATACTCTTCGCCGTATGTTCTTTATCAAGGATGAATGCCAAATCTCTTTCCACTGCAGGAAAGATACTGATTGGAGTAAATATGGTTTGTACTTTCTTGAGTTGATACACTGCTGTCAAATCAATGATGATTGCATAGACGGGCATTTCACAATCGAAAGTCTTGCAATAAGCGGGAAGGAGTTGTCCTACACATGCTATCATGTGTTTTGAAGCAGTGAATGCAATGACATTCGAACTCATTACTGATGCTGGTGCCATGTGGTCCGGAATGGTATTGCCGGATGAGTATTGATGAATATCACAAGAGTGAAGTATCGCTTCGGTGATTCCTTTGGCATCATAAAAGTCTATGGATCTGCTCTTATGCTTCCAATGATCTCCAGTGATATTTCCCGTGAGCGTAATCAAAAGATGCTCTCGTTCACGATATCCTGAGAGTGTGGACACGGAATCTTTTTCTGTAGCATCTTTGTGAAATACTCTGCCGATATCAAAGAAAGAAAGATTCTTTTGCCCAGCATTCCAATTTCTTGAAATACAATCCAAAGATGCCGGAATCAAAGATGGTCGCATTGCAGAGAACTCTTCGCCCAAAGGATTTTTGAGAGTGACGAAATCTCTTGTGTATATCTCAGCTTTCTTTGCATCCATGAAGGAATAGGTAACGATTTCCTGCATACCCATTGACATCAACTGTTGTCTGATGCGATTTCGTAATTGCGGTGATTGTAATGATGCATGGATGTGACTGTCACCGAGGAATCGTACATCGGTATTATACGGTAGATTGTCATAGCCAATGATGCGAGCAATTTCTTCAATGAGATCAATCTCTTCATTGATATCTATGCGATGACTCGGTGCAGAAATTGATAAAGAATCATCATTCTGCACAAGGATTGTACAGTCTATTGCTTCCAAGCATGATCTCATAGTGTGGATGTCCAGCTCCCTTCCAAGCATTGCACTCGCCTTTTGTGCGCGAATTGTGATATGTCGTTCTTCATGCACTGTTGGATATATGTCTTGCATATCATCTGCAATGGTTCCGCCTGCCAATTCGATGATCATGTGTGCTGCACGCAGTGCCGCATGTGGGAGCATATTGATATCAATACCCCGCTCAAAACGATATGCCGCATCGCTTGAAATACCCAGTTGCTTTGCTGTTTTGCGAATGGATGATGGATAAAAATATGCTGATTCTATGAACACAGAAGTGGTGTTTTCAGAAATCTCGCTATTCTTACCTCCCATGACGCCGGCAATTGCGATTGGCCGCTCAGCATCACAAATAAGGAGCATGGAATCATCCAATAAGCGTTCTTTGCCATCGAGTGTCTCAAACTGTTGTTCTGCAATTGCTGTTTTGATGATGATGGAATTTCCTGCTATCAAATCTGCATCGAATGTGTGCAATGGCTGACCTGTTTCAAACATCACATAATTACTAATGTCAACCACGATATTTTTGGGTCGAAGACCAATGGATTCTATTCTTTTTTTGAGCCAATCAGGTGATTCACCATTCGTGATTCCCTGCAATCGTAAGCCAATATAGCGATGGCATAGTTCGGGATTTTCAATAGTGATTGTTGGATTTCCCGCATGAGTTCTTTGTTCATAAACATGTAATGCTTCTTCTTTGCCGGGTATCATCACCTTTTGAGAATTTCCTGCTAGAATGGCAATTTCTCGTGCAAGTCCAATATGACTCAAGCAATCAGCACGATTGGGTGTGATGCCAATTTCAAGGAAAATATCATTGATGCCGAGTAATTTAGCCAATGGCAGGCCGATTGGTGTATCATTCGGAAGCACCCAAATACCGCCATCATCCTCACCCAGATTCAATTCATATGTACTGCAAATCATGCCATTCGATTCAATGCCCCGAATCTTTCTTTTGCCGATTGCAAAACCACCATTTGGTACGATGGCACCGGATTGGGCTATGATGACAGTCTGTCCGGCATCCACATTAGGCGCACCACAAATGATGATGCTTTCTTCAGACCCATTCGTGACAGTGCATAAAGACAAAGCATCTGCATTTGGATGCGCTTCTCTTTTCAGTACTTTTCCGGTAATAAATCCAGTATATACAGCTGCTTCATCGCGGATAGATTCCACTTCAATTCCGAGCATGGTAAGACCATCAGCCAATGTTTGTATCGGCATTTCAAAAGGATAACATTCTTTCAACCATTGAAGTGAAGCAATCATTGCAATAGAAATATGGTGGCGTAAACAGTGATTATAGGGAGATGACCATCATCAGAACATGCAAATATACTGTTCATTTGGCTTATGGTGATAGTATCTCTCCAATGAGTTCTCTGAACGATAATGTATCAAAAAGGTATAATGACTTCAGGAAAACCCCTGAAAAATGAGGACTTTTTGATATTTTTGCAGTCTTATCACCAATAAAGACACAAAACAAATTATGAATAATGATGCTCTCATCGGCAAGATCAAAAAAGCGATTCTTGTTCTGCAAATCAGCAATTTCCTTGCTGCATTGGCCTTTTTTGCGGGTTATTTTTTACAAGGCGACTATTTATTTGTGATTGCTGGAGTTTGTATGATCATTGCTGTGATTGGCTTGCAAACGTTGAGAAAAAGAATTTTCGCAAAATTGGAACTCTAATTTACATTCATTGAACGGAATCTTTCATGAACATAGCGGTTATTTGCGGAGGAATTTCACCCGAGAGAAATGTTTCGCTGGTTGGCGGTCTTGCAGCAACAAATGCTTTGGAATCTCTCGGTCATTCCATTCGTATCATAGATCCTGCATTTGGTGCTGATTGCATACGCATGAAAGAACAGATTGACATTGATCCATCCGTTTTGCCGGGTGAGGAAATCCTCGGATTGCCTACACAACGATTATTGGAATGTGTGATGTCACGTGCATTTGATGGAATTGACATCGCTTTCATGATCATACATGGTACTAATGGAGAAGATGGAATATTTCAGGCGCTTCTTGAGGCTAGAGGTATCCGATATACCGGTAGCAAAGTATTGTCGAGTGCGCTATGCATGGATAAAGTGGCTTCGAAAATAATGATGTCGGCAACTAATATCATGAATCCTCCTTGGGCCATTGCGAAGAAAAGCAAGGGGGATTTCACCGATATGGACGTATTGAATGAAATCATCGAGGATTTACCGGGTTCTTTGGTCATAAAACCAAATAATCAGGGTTCAACTGTCGGTATGACAATTCTGCATGGACCCAATGTGGAATCTTTGCAAATGGCATTGGAAGAAGCAGGACAATTTGCCGATACGATTTTGATAGAGTCATATATCGAAGGTAGGGAATTAACTGTTGCTGTCCTGGGAGATGAGGCTTTACCAATCATTGAAATTGTTCCTGAAGGTGGATTTTATGATTATAAGCGTAAATACACCAAAGGCGAGACTCAATACCATTGTCCCGCTGAATTAGGAGATGATATCACTGAATTTGTACAGAATCTTGCTATTTCTGCCCATAAAGTTCTCGGTTGCACTGCCTATAGCCGAGTGGATTTCAGACTCGATGAAGAACATGTCCCGTATTGTCTGGAAGTCAATACCATTCCCGGTTTCAGTGCAACAAGTTTGGTACCCATGGCAGCAAAAGAACATGGAATTTCATTTCCTGAACTTTGTGAACGCATCATTGAATTATCCTGATGTCAAAGAATAATGTGCATACTGAGAATCAGTCCAAAACTGAATCGCCAAAGCTGAGCAAGGCAAAAAAGGTATTCAATAGAATGACTCTCTTATTTGTACTATTTGTTGCTGCGGGAGGTACTGCGATTTACATCAATAATGTGATGCGCATCAATAAAATGTTAAATGAAATCAGATCATTGGAAAAGAAACGTGATTCTCTCGTTTCAATGAATCAGCATTTGAAATCGAAAGTATTGGACATGCAATCAGCATCTCGAATTACGGAATTGGCAAAGCAAAGATTGGGTATGATTCCCAATCCAAAAGCTCCTACGAGCATAACACCTTGATTCATTCATTTTATAGATATAGACAAACATGAGTAAAAAAACGGTCACATTGATAAAAGGCGATGGCATTGGTCCGGAAATCGCACATTCGGTACAAACCATCTTTGCTGCTGCTAATGTACCCATTACTTGGGAAGAGGCAGATGCAGGTTTGTATTGCATTGAGAAATATGGAAATGGCATTCCTCAGGAAACATTGGACTCCATCATTAGAAATAAAGTTTCCCTGAAAGCTCCAACAACTACACCAATTGGTGGTGGACATAAGAGCATCAATGTGACTATTCGCAAGACTTTGGATTTGTTTGCCAATGTGCGTCCTTCTAAGTCATTGCCAGGTATCAAGACAAGATTTGATAATGTTGACTTGATCATCGTTCGTGAGAATTTGGAAGATACTTATGGTGGAATTGAACATCAACAATCTCCTGAAGTAGCACAATGTCTTCGATTGATCACGCGCTCAGGATCACGCAATGCTGCCAGATATGCTTTTGAAATGGCAAATCTCAGTGGTCGGAATCGTGTGACTTGTGTACACAAAGCGAATATCCAAAAAATCACAGATGGTTTATTCCTACGCTCTTTCCAAGAAGTTGCAACAGAGTATCCTCATATTCAACATGATGATATATTGATTGATAATCTATGTATGCAATTGGTGACCAAGCCTGAACAATTCGATGTTTTATTATTACCCAATTTATTCGGTGATATCACGAGCGACTTATGCGCCGGTCTTGTCGGTGGTTTGGGCGTTGCTCCCGGTGGTAACATTGGTAAGGACTCAGCAGTATTTGAAGCAGTACATGGCTCTGCACCTGATATCGCAGGAAAACGACTTGCAAATCCAACGGCGATTCTATTGTCAGGTTTACAAATGCTAAGATATCTTGGTTTGAATGGTTATGCAAATCGCATCGAACAAGCATTGCAAGAAACATTGGAAGCTGGAATTAAAACAGGAGATTTGGGTGGAAGCGCAAATACGTATGAATTCACCAATGCGATTTGTGAGAGAATTGCTCCTGAAGATGAATCAACCGCACATGAAACTCCGACCAAAATCATCATTGAACATGAACCGCTTACTGTTGAGCAACAACCTTGGAGCATTCATGGGGTAGATGTATTTGTTCGATCAAAAACTGGATTGCCTGTATTGCCTGAAACAATAGGCGATTTCAAGCTTGCAATGATTTCAAATCGTGGAACAAAAATTTATCCGGGAGTCACTCCTGATATTCTTTTGGTGGATCATTTCCGTTGTCGTTTCTATGCCGAAAAACCGGTAGAGCATGATGATGTGATTGACTTGCTCAATGCATTTCCAAAGGAATATATCTGGAATCATGTTGAAATTCTTCATAAAGAAGGTGATCAACCATTGTTTTCCAAGGCTCAAGGAGAATAATTTCCGGAACATCATGTAATGATTTCCTGAAATTGAATTCTCATCGGAGTTTTCTATCTTTGTCGTGTTCAATTTTTTTCATACAATATTTGATTGTTCTGGAGAACCTTCGCTCATGGATATTTCCAAATACTTTTCAGTGAAAGGACTTACTGTATTCATACTCGCCATGTTCCTATTGGGATGCGGTGAAAAATCGAAGGGTCCTGAACCAATGGGTTCATTACAAACATATACCGATCCAACTACTTCTTTTACAGTACAATATCCAGGCAATTGGAAGGAATTGCAGAAGGAATCTGGTAGAAGATTCATGGCATTTCCTGGAAAAGATGCCAGCGATGCATTCCGTAAAGTGTATGCAATGCCCGGTGAAATCAATAATTCCGCCGCCCAGATTGCTGTGTTTCTACAGCCTACACGCGGAAGAATTTTGGATTCCATTGTTTTGGACAATATGACAGATATGATCAGTGATTCATTATACACTGAGAAGAGAAGAACAACTATTGCCGGTTTGCCTGCTTATAGATTGCGCTATCGATATAATCTAAAAGATGGTTTGTATGAAGGAGAGAAGTATATCGTTGTGAAAGACACAGCGTATGCAACAGTCCTTGAATTCAGTGCATTTTCTGATTCATATTCTTTCTATAAACCAACATTTGACAATATCGCGAAGAATTTAATTCCTGCTTCCAATCCTATTGAAAAGAAACCTGATACTGTTGTTCAGAATGCTGAAGCAGCGCCACCATCTTTGACTAGCAGAGTGGTAAATGGTACCGGATTTTCAATTTCTGTTCCGGATAATTTCAATGGAGTGAAAACCCAAAATGCGGGCACGATATACTCTGTCAGCTTCCAAGGTGATCGACTCGATTGTACGATTCAAGTTGATGTGATTGATGCTTCCAAACAAAAAAATCTTTCCAAAATTGTTGAAGACAATAAGAAAGCATATGGTGTAGCAGCCGCATCGAAAACAACATTGGGTGGAGTCGAAGCATATTATATGAATTATTCATTTGGTGGAAATGTTCAAAGCCGTGTGTACTTCGCAATCAAAGGCGATAAAATGTTCCGCGTGACCATGAATTATTTTATTCCTAAGCAGGATGTTTATAAGCCTGTTTTTGAAAAGAGCATCACAACATTCCGCATGTTATGATTTAAAAATTCGTAAAAGATGAGGCACTTCGTTGTGAACGAGGTGCCTTTATTTTTTTGAGGAATATGCAAGAGTATCATAAGATTCATCGTGAGATTTTACAGTGGTTTTCTCTCAATGCCAGAGAATTTCCATGGCGTTATGATTCCCCGGATTCATATCATGTATTGATTTCCGAGTATATGTTACAACAAACACAAACATCAAGAATAGCTGAACGCTTTCTGATATTTCTAGCACAGTATCCTGATATCAATGCATTGTCCAAGGCAAATAATCAAGACATGATTATAGCATGGCAGGGACTGGGCTATAATAATAGAGCACGAAGACTTCGTGATTGTGCTAGAACTATAGTTGAAGAACATGGTGGAAATATTCCGAATGAATATGCGGATTTAGTGAGATTGCCTGGAATTGGACCATATACTGCCTCTGCAATTCTATCCTTTGCACATGGAAAGGATATAGCGGTAATAGATGTCAATATTCGAAGAATTTATTCTCGAATGAATGGATACTCTCATCCAGATGACATGTCAACCAAAACAGTAACAGATTTTGCAGAGAAGATATTTCCAAGAGGAAATTCATCAGAATGGCATCAAGCAATGATGGATATCGGTGCACAATTTTGCAAGGCGAATGCAGTACATTGTGCTCTATGTCCATTGCAAGATGTTTGCGCATCTGCATTTAAAGTAATGATGAAAAAGAATAATACGAAGAAGAGAGAACCATCACATAGAGATATTCCGAATCGTATTTGGCGTGGAAAAACAATTGAGTTTTTACGACATTCCAATAATTATGCAAGTGATGTGGCAATTGTACTGAATGAACTAATCGGAAATACAATTGATGATTCTGATCTTGTATGGTTCACTAAGATCATTGTACCGGCACTCCAAAAAGATAGATTGATTAATCATGATCTACAGTCAAATGTCATTTCCTTGGCACATGAATGAGGTATAGTATGTTGACGATGAAAGGCCCATTAGAAAAAACAGTTCAAAGAATACTACTGATTTCTACATACAGTTCATTGTGTGTTTCAGGCCTGATTATCTATGGTATATCAGGTATTGATGGTATTGATATAATTACCTTGATGACTGCTTCACTGATACTGACAATTACATGTATTGCGATTGTCAGAATAGTTGTTCGAAAAAATATCGTCTATCCAATCAATCGCATCATTGATGCAATGAATAGTTTTGTGGGGGGAATATCAACGATAAGAGTAGATAAACAAGTAAGTACTGTCCATGAATTGAAAGAATTGGCGGAATCATTTAATTCACTTGCAGAAAAATCCTCAAAAGATATTTCTGAATTGAAAAAATTGGAACAGGTTCGAAGTCAATTTCTGGGAAATGTTTCACATGAATTACGAACACCTATCTTCTCCATTCAAGGCTATTTGGAAACCTTACTTGATGGTGCATTGGATGATCCGGCTGTACGTAGAAAATTCGTGGAGAGATCACATGCCAATGCAATCCGACTCAATGTGCTCTTGTCTGATTTGATTGATATATCCAAAATTGAATCGGGTGAAATGCGAATGAGTTATCGCTATTTCAATGCGATTGAAATGATTCATGATGTATTACATTCTTTGGAATATCAGGCACAGCAATATCAAGTATACTTGGAGACCAAATTACCAGAAGAAGAAGTATTAGTTTATGGAGATAAAGAAAGATTGACTCAGGCTCTCACGAATCTTGTCGAGAATGCAATGAAATATAATAAGGTGGATGGTCAAGTCATTGTTGAGTTAACGATGAATTCCACACAAGTAACTATATCGGTGAAGGATTCCGGTATAGGTATAGCAAGTGAACATAAGGATCGCATTTTTGAGCGTTTTTATCGCGTGGATAAAGACAGATCTCGAGCAGTGGGCGGAACAGGATTGGGACTTGCAATTGTTAAGCATATTTTTGAAGCGCATCAAACCACGCCAATTGTAGAGAGCATACCTGGTGAGGGTACAACGATTTCATTTACTTTGAAAATCTAGTGTATATTTTGGATATTCATAATACCCTGTTCATCATCAATATTTTGTAAATTTGTCATCTGATCACCATCCAATTATTGGAATATAACATGTCACATACAGACTCTTCTTCATTACGCTTTCACCTCTCTGAGGAGGTGCAGGCGATTAAAGATGTAGCGGCATCTTTTGCCGACAATGAAATTGCTCCTCATGTTCTTCATTTTGATGAAACACAAGAATTTCCACATGAAATTTTCAAGAAATTGGGAGAATTAGGATTCCTCGGAATACTTGTTCCTACCGAATATGGTGGAAGTGGTCTTGGCTATCAGGAATATTCTGTCATTGTTGAGGAAATAGCCCGCATTTGTCCTGCTATGGCTTTGGGTGTGGCTGCGCATAATGGCTTATGCACAAATCACATATTGAAATTCGCTACTGAAGAAGTAAAACAAAAGTATATTCCACGATTGGCCTCCGGAGAAACATTGGGTGCTTGGGGTTTGACCGAACCAAGTGCAGGTAGTGATGCCGGTGGTACGCGTACCACAGCTGTCCGAGATGGAGATGATTATATCATCAATGGATCAAAGAATTTTATCACGCATGGCAATGTTGGGGATATAGCAGTTATCATGGCTGTAACCGACCCATCAAAAGGCAAAAGAGGAATTTCAGCATTTGCTATTGATAAATCCATGCCTGGATTTTATGCTTCCAAAAAGGAAAATAAATTGGGTATGCGTTGCAGTGATACTGCATCTTTGACTTTTGATAATGTGCGTGTTCCTGCAAGTCATTTGATTGGGAATGAAGGAGAAGGATTCATTCAGGCATTACAAATACTAGATGGTGGAAGAATCTCCATCGCTGCATTGTCTGTAGGACTTGCCCAAGGCGCATTGAATGCCTCTTTAAAGTATTCTGTTGAACGTAAGCAATTCAATCAGAGACTGGCGGATATGCAAGCAATTCAATTCAAATTGGCAAAGATGGCCATGGATATTGAAGCAGCAAGACTATTGACTTATAAAACAGCTTGGATGCGTGACAATGGTCAAAATATCACATTGGCTGCATCTCAGGCGAAATTACATGCAAGTGAAATTGCAGTTCGTGTTGCCGAAGAGTCTGTACAGATACATGGCGGATATGGGTATATCAAAGAGTATCCTGTTGAGAAATATTATCGTGATGTAAAACTGCTCACGATAGGTGAGGGAACAAGCGAGGTGCAGAAACTGGTCATTGCAAGACAATTACTTACTGACTAAATACATAAGAGGCATCCAATGGATGCCTCTTATACTATCTGCTTCTACTGATGAATTCTAAGTATTCCTTATATAAGGCTTCATAATGGGGACCGATGATTTCAATAGTGCCGGTTAGATAACACCATGAGGAAACTGTTACAAAACGTATGGTAAGAGATGTCTCATTATGAGTGCAAAAGTGAGCCCCAAATTCTCTGTAATAACATTCTTGAACCAGGGCAAGCGACATTCTGTGAACATCTTGAAAGCTACTAAATACGCCTTTTAATGTGAGCTGATAATTAATCATGCTCCTCGTGTATTCTTCATACTCTCTCTCTTCATTTCTCGTATTCTTGTCCACGATTTCACCCAATGGATAGAGTGAATCATAGAGGTCGTATCCATACCCTTGGATATCCATTGTTGGTTCAATCCATGACGCTGTGACTGCAATTATTTCTTCAAAATTCATCTTGCCCTCTTTGAAAATTGGAAAAAGTATTTCTTATTCTTCCGGTTCATCAGAATCATCATCAAGAAGAAAATCAGGGAGATCTATATCGTCCAAAGAACCTGATTCAATTTTACCTGTTATATATTGTTCGGTTTTTCGAATGTCCAAAGCAGCTTCAAAGCCTTTTTCGGTAACAATATATACAGGGTACATTGCCTGTTTATCTCTTAGATGATCATATCCCTCTTTTTCTGATAATGTGATATATCCAAGTTTTTGTAAACTATAAATCACAAGTTTTGCATCAATAGGATTTGCAATAATTTTTTTTAGCGTTGATTCAAATGGATATACGGCGACTCCTGCACCAAGACCTTTGCTTTCTGAAATAAGAGCAAATAATACGCTCTGTTCATGATTGTTCATTAGGATAATTCCCCTGATATATGAATACTATGGAAAATGTGTCGAACATCGCTTTACACTTTTTCTTTCTTTTTAGATAATTGTTCTTTTTCTATAATCTTAATAACTGCATTTGCCGCATCACCCTGTAAATGAAATACTTTATTGCCAATCAATACGGATAGTTTTTTTGACTTTGGTATTTCTTCTTTCTCTTTAAGCATATCGGCATATTGCTGAATCTTTTCTTTTGCGCTTTTCAAGAGAATCACTTTTCCATCATCATATTTCCAGTCCTTATTCTGCTTGAGATAATTCTGGAAAGAAACCGGCTTATTAGTACTGATATCACGAAGTGCATAAATTTTCTGCACGGTCAATTTCATTTCTTCAGCAAGCTCTTGAACAGAAAACTCTAAATTGTTCACTTCTTTCTTGGTTTCGAGCTTTCGCTGTTGTCTATTCGCTGTGGGTTTTGTTCCACGAGTTGTAAGATTGTTATTCTGATACTTTCGATAGGACTTTCTTTGCTTGAGTTTTGTAATTGCTGATTCCTTGAACAATACTTCTGAACCATTCCATTCCCAATCCTTTCCTTCTTTCAAGATCGGCTCGAATTCATAAAATCTTGGTTCATTGTCTTTGCCTTTACCGGCAACTTTGACTGTTTGTCCTTTGCGGAACTGTAAAAGTCGTGGCGCTGAAAGATTGAACATCTCGCAGACTTCTTTTGAGTTATACGTTTTCTGTGCCATTTTCATCACACCATAAATATGAATTAACTGATTTGCTATTTTGCCGAAGGATTAGCTCTCGTCTGAGCATACTTCTGATTCCACTATGTTTGAACATAGGTAAGACATTCGGCATATTTCTTATTGTCTGCCAATATATTGTCGAACTGTCGGACCAACCTCTACCATCAATCTCACGAATAGTTGTAAATGCGGAAATCTGCTCTTGAGGGATGACATCACCATAATAGGAAATAATGTTTGCCTCGATTTGATCATGATAGGATAAACCATCATGAATATATACCTCACATTGCAAAGGTGATAGTGCATGCTGAATCCAGTGTCCGCTACAGTTTGCGCCTCCAAAACCATGACCATATCGCACATGTATGACATGGCTTACTTTTGCTCTCAAAGGCAATAATAATTCCGCACAAAGTTGTTCATTGCAACAAAAAGCATAGAGCACAGGCTTTGTTATAGAGCCAAATTCGCCACTTTCAATTGTTGCATGAAAAAAGAATACCCGATTAAAAAAATGTGAATTCCTTTCTGTCCATTGAAAAGCAGGAGATGGGTCAAAGTTCAATCTTCCCAAATCTTCAATGTCTGATAAAGTCACTTTGGCTCTCCCATCATCATGAATGACCGGATTACCACCATGAAACAGAATCTGTTCAAATGTACTGCTCATTAGATCATAATCTGAGTAGAAGAAAATATCAGGCTCTGCCGGATCTTCACCTACAATCGTTGGACTCATTGTCAAGAATGCATCATTCAGATAGAATAATGCCCGAAAGTCTGTACCAGCTGACGGATACCAAGCGATGCGTGCATCATGTTCAAGATTTGAAATATAGTTCGAGAATTGAACACCTCTGCGATTATCAAGTAATCGTAAAAATTGTGTTGACATAATTAACCCCAATACTGAATAAATACTAAATACCCCAATTCTATATAGCCGATATTAGAATACGAATATATCGGCACGGCTCTTATTAACGATACAAAAGTAATAAAATTATAATTAACAAAAAAATAATTTATTACTCAATAAAAAACCCTAATTCTCCCAATCTCTTTTTCACTCTGGCAAGATCTGCTTTTCCTATGATGATGCGATACCCTTCTGCTCTTTTTGTTAGTGATTTTAACTCCTGATCAATTGCAAATAGCCTGGTGAGCTCTGGATGATCTTTCAATTTGAATACAATAGATGTTGGTTCGGGTATCAAGGCATTCGATTTGTCGATCAAATCATAAAAAAATTGTTCCCAATTATCTGGTAGCTCTCCGCTAATTACGCTTCTGAACTGGGTTATCTTTTGCTGAATGTCTCTGACTGTATAACATCCTTTTGTAAATATCTGAGAATCCACCTGAAAGAATTGCCCACCAATTCTTTTTGCGAATTGAGCAATTGCCAATTGTCTATGTGCGGAACTGCCTCGGACCGTAAGGAGTAATCGTTCATGATCCAATATGAATGGTTGTTCCTGAAGTTCGGGGATGCTGATTGATTCGGCTTCTTGTTTACCAATCATGATAAGACCAATATCTGTGATCTTCGCGTGAACAATTCCATCCCAAGGAGATATATACTTAAGACCTTTCAATTGATAATGATGATTATTTGGTATGACTGAAAGAAAATCAAGGATTCCCAGTGATCCCAATAAGCCTAAAAGACCTCTTATCAAAGTTGGATACATCGCTTCTCTATATGATATGGGATCTATAGGCGGTTTATCATAGGTTGACAAATTGATATATCCTGCATCCTCTTTGGATGGAAGTTCTTGATATAATGGTGGTAGAATCTCATGAATCATGATAGAATCAATAAGTGATTCTATATCAATCCAAGTATCTTTTGCGAATGATTCAAGTAATTGGGGGATACCTGCGCATATTGCAGGTAGATTATTCTTTACTTCATTATCATGAACAAAGTGTAAAAGATACTCCTTAATCGGTAGAGTATGTTTTACTATCATTTCATACAGATTCCTGATGATTTCCAATCCATTGGATTTCTGGAGTGAATCCCATGTAGGACCATTCATAATCATCCAAATGAGGGGATTGGTTGCTATGGTATCCAGTTCTCGATTATCAGGGTATAATTCAGGAAGAGAGAACATGGAAATAAGCGACTTTGTTTTCTTACTCTGCAGTGAGCCGGGAAATGTACATTCTTCTCTGTAAAAATCAGTATGGACTCTAGGTATCAAATCCCGAATGATTTCCGGCAATCTATGTTGAGATTCATATAGATACCAACCGGCTTTTGGGGGATTTGGTAATTCCTTTGCTGACTTTGGATGTCGAGATATCGGAGAATCCATGATATCTCGAAAAGCACTGCGCAATAATGGTGGGAGAAAGAACCACACATTTTGAAACTTCGAAACTTTTGAGGTCTGCACTCTTCGTAATAGAGGAGGAGTTAACTCATCAAGGGCCAATAAAGAATATTCCGGCTTGGGAAATGCCATTGATGGGAGGACGGAATCTTCAGAATATTGAATTGTGTCAATATCTGTCAAGAGTTGACCGGTACTCTTTACTGCATGGCAAGGACCTCGCCAAACAACTTGCTCCAATATTGCATATACTGGATCATGAAGATAATTGATGAGAGTATGTGCAAGATCTTCTTGTTGTACGATGATGGCATACAGGTGAGCAATGATGATTTTTTCAGGGATTTCGGATGATCGTGCAATCTCCTTGAATTCCTGTAGCGCAGGATGTGATGAATGAATCAGTACTTGACCACGCAGATATTCAGTATATGCCAATGACAATTCAGCATGTGAATAATGATCGGATATTTCCTGTACCAAAGCAGATATATCATCAGGAATGATCATTTGCTTCTCCTTCGCCAAGTATGTATTCGATATCTTCTTCAGTCAATGCTTTGAGTGAAGTACCATCGGTAGAAATGATGGCATCAAAGAGTTCGCGTTTTCGATCTTGTAGCTTTAGAATTTTTTCCTCGATAGAACCGCGAGCAATCAATTTATAACTCAATACAGTATTCTTCTGGCCAATTCTATGTGATCTATCAATGGCTTGATTTTCAGCAGCGATATTCCACCATGGATCATAAAGAAATATCATATCTGCAGCAGTGAGATTGAGTCCCAAACCACCGGTCTTGAGTGTCATCACAAATGCACGTATGGATTCATCTTGTTGAAATTTTTCAACGATTTTTTGTCTATTTGTTGAAGAACCGGTCATGACCACATGTCCAATTCCAGCATTATTCAAGTCTTCTTCAATCGTATTCACTGCTCCAACATAATTGGAGAAGATCAACACTTTATGTCCATTGGCGACGGCATCCAAAATATGTTCCATCAAAACTTCGCGTTTTGGTGAGATGATATTGCCTTCTGTTTTGACTTCAGGACAAGAAGCTATTTGTCGTAAATCACTCAGCGCTTGAAAAATGTGGAACTGTGATTTTTGCAAACCTTCTGCTAAGATTTCTTCACGTATAGTTTGATAATAGAAATTTCTTCTTTGCTCATAGTAGGTCTGTTGTTCCGGAGACATTTCAACATAGAGCGTTTGCTCGATTCTCTCCGGCAATTCCTTTGCTACTTCTCGTTTGAGTCTCCGTAAGATGAAAGGAAATATTTTCTTTCTCAATTCAGATGCTATTTCTTTGCTATTATCTCTTTGAATGGGCATGGCATACATGCGAGAAAATTCATCCGGACTACCGAACATTGAAGGATTCAAAAAACGGAAGAGTGCATATAGATCGCCGATATTGTTTTCAATCGGAGTACCTGAAAGAGCGAATCTACATTCTGAACGAAGCAGTAAAGCAGCTCTCGCGGTTCGTGAATTAAGATTTTTGATATTCTGTGATTCATCGAGTACAACCATATGAAAGTCTTTTTCCCGTAATTCTTCAATGTCATTTCTGAGCACTGAATATGTCGTGAGGATCACATCGGCATCATCAGCTTTGTCCCAATCTCGATTTCCCCCATAATATGTATAGAAAGAAATCTGGGGAGCGAATTTTTGTAATTCTTGTGCCCAATTGAAGAGCAAGCTTTTGGGCATGATGATGAGTGACTGTTTTTGTTCACCAGGATATAATGATGCAAGCATTGTTATGGTTTGCAGTGTTTTGCCTAATCCCATATCATCGGCAAGACAACCACCCAAATGACAATCATGAAGATATCTCATCCATTTGAAACCAAGTACTTGATAAGGTCTCAATTCCGCATTGATCTTTGGTACTTCAATAGGTCTATCTTGATATGAGGAGAAACCGCGAAAGATTGAGCGTGCCTTTGGAAAAGCTTTTTCAGCTGCATTTTCATCGAGGAGATCTTCAATGATAGGAAGATCAAAAAATGATATGCGAGTTTTCTTCTTCGATTTTTGGAAAATTCTTTCCAACTTCCGCATGAATTCTATATTCGGAAGTGCTTGGGTACCATTGGATAATTGTACATATCCATGATTCTTGAACATTGCAAGCGCATCGAAAACAGTGAAGTGTTCTTCATCTATGACAACTCCGACATCACCTTCAAGAAAGTCAATGCCATGTGAAAGCGAAACAGAAAGTGTTGGAGTAACTGCTTTAATGCGATAGGTCTTAAGATTTTCAGAGCCAAAGACAACAAAATCTCTGATAATATGTTCGAGTTCTTTTCTGATGAATTCTCTTGCCAATTCCTCTTGAATGATGAATAGTGTTCCATCTACTATGAAGTCTGAAGAAGTACGAAGGAGCTTTTTATGAAGTGATAATTTCTTGGATATATCTTCGACAAGTGGTGCAATATCTTTATCCAATACGCGAGAGATCAATATTCGTTTTTCTGCAGGATTGACTGAGACGAATCGTTGAATGTCGAATTCCTCTATGAGTGTTGGTTCAGTTTCAGGCAATGACTGTGAAAGGCGTAAATAGAGCGTATTATCGGCATCTATTTTTTCAATGAATACACATTGTTGTGTAGAGAGCGGTTCGCCTTCTTCAACGATATAATCATCATATGTAACATTGATTCCGGGATATGTACTCAATAATAAAGAGAGATATTTTTCAAGTTCATGTGGAAATACAAATGTTTGAAATAATCGCAATGATTGAGGTTTGCCCCCAAGAGGTTTTATATCAATGAGCATGCCTTGAGCATAGACACATGATTCACTTATAGCCATTATCGGACTGATGCATTCATGTCCATACTCCACGGCAAATGTGGTTTCAAGTTGTGGCTCAATACCTGAAATAGTGACAATGACCTTTGCGGGTGTTTCATTCTCGGCGAACGTAATTGGTCGCATAGCGGCATCAACCACATTCGGACAATGCCGTAATTGCCAAAGCAACATCTCATTATCTGCCAGATATAATCTACCGGAAGGCTTTTCCCAATCGATTTGAAATGCTGTGCGTAATCGTATGCCATCAATCAATTGTAGAATATCTCTGACCGGACCAGAATATCCTCTTGGATCGGGTTCGATATCTCGCCTAGAATCATCTATGATTCGGAGATATGCTCCATGTTCATCCACATTGATCTGAAAATACAATTGAAGCGGTGTCTCACGTTTTGTGCCGGCACTTGACATTCGCCTTTTCATTGCTTCATACAGAGGAGATGTATTGTCCATATCTTTTGGCATTGTTATTGCAGTTGTAAAATTCTAGAATACAGATTCAAGAATTATTGAGTTGAACCATGAGTTCTGAAGTTATTGTCAAGGCCGTGCCTTGTTTCGGCGATGTTTGCGATGCAGACTATCGTTTCTTTGTTGAACGGGGAACATTGCTCAGCGAGATGATTCATGCATGTAAAGATACTTTGCATGAATTGTCGAATCAGCATATGCTTTCTGCTCAAACATTGATTTGTACACAAACTGAGAAAGGGGATTATACCGCTGAAATCTTAGACTCAGTGAACAATCACAATCCTTTCATGGTTTTGCCATTTTAATTAAACCCCGCGCATCGAGGGGTCCCAGATGAATTTATGCATCTGGAGTTGCATGCGCACATTCAATCTATCTTCCAAGATCCACTCGGCGAGTGATTTGAATGGCAGAGCATCGAAAACGCAAGACATGAGTATTGCGCCGCATATTTGCTCCAATCTATGCTCATGGATCAAATTTCTTGCCCACACATAATCTTCCCGAGAGGCAAGAACAAATTTCACTTCATCATTCTTTGTCAATACTTGAAGATTCGGAAGATGATTCAATGAGCTCATCTTCGAATCCGGACATTTCACATCCATGATGCGAATCACTCTTGGATCTATGAATGAGATTGTGATATGTCCACCTGTCTCGATTGCAACTGTATATCCTGCATCACAAAATATTCTCATCAAACCATGAATGGCAAATTGTTCGAGTGGCTCGCCACCGGTGAATTCAATGAATTTGCAATCATATTGTTTGACCGCTTCCAATAGTTCGCTACCTTTCATGGTGACTCCACCTGAGCGTTTATCCAGTGCATAGGGAGTATCGCACCAAGAACAACGCAATGAGCAACCATGAAGGCGAATGAATACACATCGCTCTCCGGCTCTTAGTCCTTCGCCTTGGATCGAATGAAAGATTTCACTTATGGAAAATTCAGTATCCAGCGGATTATCAAGTTCCAGTACCGAAGCATCGGGTTGGGTGAATTTCGGCATGAGAATTATTCCATATCCATATCAATTGCATGAATGATTTCTTGCGGAGTAACGGAAATAATGCCGGGTTGTTCACAAACAATTCCTGCAGCATAATTGGCAAGAGTTGCCGCTTCTTGGATGGTTGCATCCCCGGCCATTGCTGCTGCGAGCATTGCTATTGCGGTATCACCGGCTCCGGAGACATCAGATACTTTTCTTGCTCTAGTGGGGACAGAAGAGATAGTGCCATTTTGCTCAAATAGCATCATGCCTTGTTCGCCCAGCGTGAGTAATACATTCTTGCATTCCAGTCTGTCAAGGAGTTCATTACCTGCTTTATGAATGTCTTCAATGGTCTTTAATGAAAAACCAAGAGCTTCTTGAGCTTCTTTTCTATTTGGTTTGAAGACGGCGACACCTCGATATTCAAAGAAATGGCTGAATTTGGGGTCAACAAATACAGGGATATTCCGTGCCTGAGCAATCGAACAGAGTGATTGTATGAGCGATTTGGTCATGACACCTTTATTATAATCTTCAAGAATGATTCCGGCCAAGTCAGGACTATTCAATATGGAACCCAAGAGCATATCCGCTTCCGCAACTGTGATTGCATCCCGAACTTCTCGATCCACTCGTAACATTTGCTGATTATTCCCGATGATACGTGTCTTTACGGTGGTTGGACGATGTTCCAGAGCAATTATACCGGAGGAAGAGCAGCCCATGGATTCAAGGATTTCCATCAGCATTGCGCCGGAATTATCATTTCCAATCACTCCGCACAATAAAGGTTGTATGCCGAGAGCTTGTAGATTACTTGCCACATTGGCCGCTCCACCGAGATGAAGTGACTCATGTTCAAGATCAATGATCGGCACCGGAGCTTCAGGGGAAATACGATTCACTGAACCCCAGAAATAGCGGTCAAGCATCACATCGCCTATAACGGCGATAGTTTTGCCGGCACATTGAGAAAGAATGGAAGTTGCTGTGGAACGAGAAATCGATTGCATGTCAAAAACCTGTTTTTGAGCTGAAAATCAACACATTGTTCAAAAAAAAGCAAGTGGCGAAGATACGGAAAAAAATGGCCTTTTGCACGAATTCTTTCTGCTCAATTTCGAGTCAAGAATATGTGTGAGGACCGGAAATAACCGGAATTATCGTATTTTTGCACTTTGCGGCATGAGGCGGACCGATTTGAATATCATTGTACATCCATGAAAACACCCATTTCTCAGCAAGATATTGATGCAATGGCCGGAATATTGGACATAATTCCGGAGAAGCAGGATAGTGCATGGATTTGGCAAATGTCAAATGAGAAGTCGGGTCAATCACAAACCATCATCATCCATGAAGCAGTTGATTTTGGTGCCGGAGAAACGGGGTATTTACTTTCAGTGCAAACAGGACATGGATATTTTGAACTTCATGGCTGTACGCATTTTTTGTTGTTTGAACCGGATGAAGTCATCTTTTTACGAGTGGATGAACAGACTGTTTCAAGCATGGTGATAGGCAAGCATTGCACATGTTCGATGTTTGCTCCCATTAATAGAGAATTGCTTCGCATGGATCCGGAAGAATTGGATCCTGCGGTTTTGATGTCAGCAATGCAAATGTCAATAGCGGAGAGTATTCTATCATGAGTTCTCGAAATAATAAGATTCAGGTTCAAGTTTTTAATGACTCGAATCAAAAGCCTGTTCCAAGAACAAAAATCCAGGAAGTAGTCCGTAGGGTTTTTGCAAGTGAAGGAATCAAGGAAGCTGAAGTGAATGTCATCATCGTGACTGATGAACGCATTCATGAAATGAATAATGAATTTCTCAAGCATGATTATCCAACGGATGTCATCACCTTTCCAATCAGTGAGGATCCACTTGAAGGAGAAGTGTATATCAGTGCGGATACTGCGAGAAATCAAGCAGTGGAATATGGCGTCACTTTGACCGAAGAAATTCTTCGTCTTGCCGCCCATGGGGCATTGCATCTTGCGGGTTATGATGATGCGACTCCAGAAGGCAAAAAGCAGATGAGCATTCTTGAAACCAAATATATGCATGCCGGAAATTCCTGAACATGAGCATGTATGATCGCATTTTGCAGATAATTTCAGAAGTCATTGGTCACATGCAAGAAGGTGATTCGCTGACCGGTCTTCAATTGAAAGAATTTGAGAATAGAGGTTTCACTGTTGCTGAGATATCTACCGCACTGAGCTGGATTGCGGAGAGAATTGAAGTTTCGGTCACCGAGAAAACAGAGCATGCTTTGAGATCTGAGTTTTCTCATCGTATTTTAAATGAAACAGAAAGAACTTTGTTTACTGCTGATGCTTGGGGAAGAGTGCTTCATTTCCGTGAAATTGGATTATTGCGTGCCGAACATGTGGAAATGCTGATTGAAAGAGCAATCATGATGAATATCGGCTCAATAGACAATTCAACATTGACGATGTTGATAGTGTCTCTACTTTTTCAAGAAGATGATGCGAAACACTCACTTCATCGCATGTTATTAAAGGGTGATGAGCAGATTCATTAGAGCATGACCCCGTAGTTCAGCCGGATAGAACGCAAGTTTCCTAAACTTGATGTCGGAGGTTCGAGTCCTCTCGGGGTTGCAAGAACTTTAGGAATTGTTTTCGGCTGACAAAATCTTCCAAATCTCTCTTTTGAGTATCTCAATATTCTCGCCTGAAACTGCTGAAATCATCATGACCTTATGTGTATCCCCAAAGTTCAATTCCTCTAAAATGGGTCTATCGGCATCTGTCACCGTATCCATCTTGCTAATACAAATGATTCGTGGCTTTTCCAGCATTGATGTTTCATATTTGCGCAATTCATCACAAAGAACTCCATATTCCTGAACGGGATCACCACTCATGGCATCGAGAAGGAAGACAAGTACTTTTGTTCGTTCTACATGTCGCAAGAATTGAATTCCCAAGCCCTTTCCTTCATGTGCACCCTCAATCAAGCCTGGAATATCAGCCATCGTGAATGAACGCTCATTTCCAACATATACCATCCCGAGATTTGGAACGAGTGTCGTGAATGGATAATCGGCAATTTTGGGTTTTGCAGCAGACATCACTGAAATCAGCGTGGATTTCCCTGCATTAGGGAATCCGACAAGACCGATATCCGCTAGAATTTTCAATTCCAACTCAAGTTTGAATTCTTCGCCAGGTTCGCCCGGCTCACAATGTCTTGGGGCTTGATTCACGGATGTTGTGAATTCTGAATTACCACGACCTCCGCGACCACCCTTTGCAATGGTTACCCTTTGATTGTCTTCCGTTAAGTCAGCCAATACTTCTTGTGTTTCTGCATTACGAATGACGGTTCCTGCGGGCACTCGGATGACTTTGTCTTTTCCGCTTTTACCTGTACAACGAGAAGTTCCACCCGGCTTGCCATCTTCGGCATGATAAGAACGTTCATATCGGAAATCAAGAAGCGTGGTCAATTGTCTATCAGCTTCAAAAACCACATCACCGCCTTTTCCACCATTTCCGCCATCAGGTCCGCCAAGGGGCACGAATTTTTCTTTACGAAAACTCATATGGCCTTTACCGCCATTGCCGGATTGTACTTCAATTATTGCATTATCTATAAAATTCATGCTGGATTCCATTCTATTGAATACACAAAAATACGCTATTCCTACCCGATGCACTTCATAACTGCATCGAAAATCGTAAATTGCGACTTGGTAGGGAGGGATTTCCAACCATTTATTGAATTGAGTATTTATGCCAACTATCACATCATTGGATCCGCGCATCACACGCGCCAAAATCCCGTCGGAACAAGAGCAGCCTTTTGCGTCGAAAGAGTCAATGGATCAATTTCAAACATTTGAAGTATTCGTTCAAAGCAAAACAGGTGCCCATCATGCACATGTTGGATCTGTTCATGCTCCAACACCTGAAATGGCTATGTCCTATGCAAAAGAACAATATGGTCGGAGAGGTCAAACACTGAATATTTGGATTGTAGAAACATCCAATATTCATGTCCTTGATCAATCTGATTCTGACTTCTTTGATACTGTTCCTGATAAAGGATATAGAGAAGTTGCGGCTTATGCCAAAATTCGCGACAAAGTGGAAGCATTCAAAAAGAGTCAAGGTTAATCATGTCTACACATGAACGCAATGAGCAATATGTAGTAACCGCCAGAAAATGGCGTCCTATGACATTTGCCGAAGTTGTCGGACAAGATCATATTGCCACAACATTGCGCAATGCCATGCTCACAGGTAGAGTGCATCACGCATATCTGTTTACGGGGCCTCGAGGTGTTGGTAAAACCACATCTGCGAGAATCGTTGCGAAGGCATTGAATTGTTTGAATCCCGGACCCGATGCAGAACCTTGTAATGCATGTGCTTCCTGTAATGATATCATGGATGGAAGATCCATTGATGTTATTGAAATTGATGGTGCTTCGAATAATAGCGTTGAAGATGTTCGTAAACTCAGGGAAAATTCTCGTTATCCTCCGGTTCATGGAAAATATAAACTCTATATCATCGATGAAGTGCATATGTTGTCAACATCGGCATTCAATGCGCTTCTCAAGACACTTGAAGAGCCACCGCCACATTTGATGTTTATCTTTGCCACGACTGAAGTACATAAAGTACCAGCCACAATTCTTTCAAGATGTCAGCGATTTGATTTTCGTCGGATGGAAATTGAAACCATTGTCGGACAATTACGAAAAATTGCAGGTGGAGAAGGAATTTCAATAGATGATGAATCACTGATTGCCATTGCCCGCAAAGCTGATGGTTCCATGCGTGATTCACAGAGTATTTTTGATCAAGTCCGTGCTTTTTGTGGAAATACCATCATTGCATCTGATGTGCATGATGCTTTACATCTGATTGATACCGAATTTTTCTTCCGCATTAGTCTTGCAATTCGAGAGAAAAATGTTGCGGATATGTTTTCCATTGCCCGTGATGTCATCGTGAAGGGATATGATATTCAAGAATGTTTGAATGGTCTCTTGGAACATTTTAGAAATATTCTTTCCGTGCAAGCAACGGGGTCGACTTCGCTTATTGAATCAAGTGCAAATTATCTTCGTAAATATGAGAAAGAAGCCCTGCATTTTTCTCAAGCAGAGATTTTGCGATTGATGCATATCGTCACGCAAACTGAGCAAGGTTTACGCTTTGCGGCACAGCCCGGTGTTCGACTCGAACTTGCGCTCACACAAATGGCTTCATTGGATTCTATCGTACAAATTTCTGAAGTCATTCGCTCTCTCAGAGGTGAAGCAGGTTCTGAGCCTACTCCAATCATTACCCCTGAAAAAAAAACTCCTGAGCTAATCAAACCTCCTATCATTGAGGAAAAACCACGAGAAATCATCAAAGAAGAACAGCCGAAGATTGAGAAAGTACCAATAGAAACCCCTCAATTGAGTACCGATATTCTCAATCGCTGGGAAGAATTCATTGAATCAACTTCTGCTATTGTTCGCTTTGCATTGCATACAGCCGAACCACGAATTGAAGGGAATGTGCTGTATATTCATGCCGGACAAAATTTCACCTATGAACAATTGCAATCGAATATCGAGACATTAAAGAAATCCTTACATTCTTTTTATGCGATGGATATTTCCGTTCAATTGAAATCAGGGAAAGTAGGTTCTATGGAACATGAGAAGAAATCCTATTTTGATTCAATAGGATCTGTGCCGGGGAACAGCAAAAATGGTGGACTCGATTTCATATCCTCTGCCCCATCTCACATGGAACAAATGGAATTGAATAAACCCAAGATTCAACAAAGAGAATTAAGCGAAGTAGAACAAACATTAATCTCAACATTCGGTGCAAGAGAATTGCCGAAAAGATGATTGTATATCTGAACTGAGTTTCTCTTCGAAATTAGATTCGATATCCTACTAAAATGATGTTATCCTAATTGAATTGTATGACTGAGAAAATCTCGCTCTTCATGCTGCATCCCATATATTCGTATAATGGTTATTGATCAATTCTCCCTATAAATCCTCAAACCTATATAAACATCTGCCGCATTATATCTAAAATGAATCACCCAATCTCCCACGTATTTTCACTGCAAGTGATTACATATGTACATCTATTATGGTTTTTACGATTTAAGTTGGAAACTCTTCATTGTGGAGCAAGCAGCAAGCGATTTCATTTGACTTATAGCAGTTTCATGGAGTAGAGTCATTCTTTCGGATTGTTGAAGTCCTAACTTTATGAATTCGGCATTTAGACTTTCTAAATTTGCTAAAATTAGAAGTTGTTCTAAAGTTGAATGATCTCTGATATTACCATTTAAGGTTGGATTGATATTCCTCCATTCCTTGGCAGTAATTCCGAACAGTACAACATTAAGTAGATCTGCTTCATTTGCATAGATCGTATTAATGTGTTCATTTGATAAGTTCTTAGGTATTACATACTCCTTGATTGTATCTGTGTGGATTTGATAATTGATCTTACTCAAAGTTCGATGAATACTCCATTCTTTATTTGATTGTCTATGTTCTTCCGCTTTTAATTTCTGAAACTCTTTAACAAGATACACTTTGAATTCAGGGCTGATCCACATGCCAAATTCAAGAGCAATGTCAGCATGTGCATATGTACCACCATATCTCCCGATTGTGGCTCTTAATCCGATAGCATTTGTCTTACCTATCCACTCCTTAACACTCAACTTATATCTATTCAATCCTGCCATATTTTTAATTGTGGCAAATTCGCCATAGTTAAAATGGCTATTATGAATTGATTCCCAAATGCCAAGATATTCAACGGTATTTCTATTCCGAAGCCAGTCTGCAATAAAGAATTCTCCCTCCTTAGCTTTAATCATATCAGTCAATGATATAAAATCACTACTCGATTCGCTCAATACTCTTATGACGGTGCCCCGGACATCTATTTCTTTCTTCTTCCTCATACATTATCCCCATGAGTAATTGTTTACTCTTCTTCATTCATTGAGTATCAATGTAAATGTAAGACTATTATTAAAGGTGTGAATCACTCTATTTCCCCAGAGTATTCACTGCATCCTAAATATGTTGATCTCGCATACTTCCCACGAATTTCACATAGCGATCGATATCTGCTTTTGTAGTTGCGATTCCCACTGATATTCTCACGGCCCCACGCATTTTTTTCAGGAAATTGAACATGTCGGAATAATTGCCTTTTGTTCTTCCACTGAAAAATTGCGTCAATTCTTCTGTTGTCACACAATTGAAAATCTCATCAATGCCCGGATTACAAAAACATCCGGAACGTAGAGAGATCATGTGCTCATTTGCTTTTTGTTCAACAATCTCGAATGGAACTGCCGATCCATCAGGATTGAGGAATGTCATGATCACCGTGCCGCCGGCTTTGGTCCTGTCTTCCGGACCATACATATTCACTTGCTTCATACCGGTAGCATGATGCATAGTTCGCAATTCAGTGCACAGATATTGCATGAGTGATTGTATGCGCTCTGAGAGTATATCACGTCCTATGGATTCGATATATCTCAAGCCGATTGTCACAGCAGGTGTGTCAAGATAATTTACCGTACCATTCTCAAAACGTTCATGATTGTCATGTAAATAATGTTGAGGTGAAAGAACTGCTACCATCGTCACATTCCCACCCGCAAACCAAGGTTTTTTCAGTAAGTCGAATGATGATTTTTTCACAAGCAGACATCCAATTCCTGTTGGATAACCAAAGATTTTATAGAATGACAAGGATACAAAATCAGGTTGTACTTTCTTGAGATCGAGTCTATTTGTGGGAGCATATGCCGCGGCATCGAGCAATACATTCCACCCACGATCTTGTGCTTTTTGTATCCATGACAAATCATGTTTTACGCCGGAAACATTCGATTGTCCCGGAAATGCAAAGAGTTTATGTTTCTTTTCGGTATGACCATCTAGCTCGCGAAGCAATGCTTCTTCATCAATCATCAAATCTTCATAATATGTCTGCACATAGGTGAATGCACCATTCTTTGACTTACAATATTCACGAATGCCATTCACGGAATTGTGATTATCTGCAAGCAATACAAATTGTGATTCTTGACCGAATGGATAACATTCCCCAACGATATGCAGTGCTTCTGTCGCATTTTGTGTGAAGATGCAGAAATAATCTTCGGCATTGAAAAAGTTGAGTACTTCTTGTCTGGCTTCTTCGGTAAGTTTTGTGGCAAATTGTGATGATGGATTTGTTGAATGGGGATTTCCAAAAACATTCTCTCTCAATAATGCCTGATGTTTCATCAATTGTGATTCGGCATAAAGATTACCACCGGTATAATCTAGATATACATGGCCGGCATTATCGAGTCTTGCATACTCATTTGCTCTTAATGCATTGAACAATGCATCATGTTTCAATGGAGACTGCGTAGATTTATGTCGAAGAGAAGTAAATAGCTTTTGTATCATGGGATTTCAGTCATTATGAGTGTGGCGAAATTACTATATTTTGAACACTTCCTATAACTGAAAAATCATTGATTAAGTACCTCTTGTGAGTGTGTACTATGGCTAGAACCAGTATCTATCTCAATTTTCCCTGCAATACCGAAGATGCCTTTGTATTATATCAATCTGTCTTCGGTGGTGAACTAGGATATGATGGTATTGCTCGTTTCGGGGATATGCCTGGATTAGCCATTTAGCTTGTATTCCCTTTGAGCCTCACTCAACTTCTTTTTTTCTCATTACTGCGATGCGAGTGATCAAATCACGTGGCAATGTCCGTTCATATGGAAATTGTATCGCACCTTTTGAATATTTCCATTCTCCAAGTTCATGTTCAAATTTCTTGATCCCTGAAGAAGTGGGATAGAATCCGACATGCTCTTTATTACCGGCAAAGTATACCAAGACTTTTAACATACGATAAGCGGGCATACCATAAGAAATACACTCCTCTGCGTCGTGTAATGCCATTCGTAGGACTTTTCTCATCTCTTTGAGTTTCTTGAGCGCAAGTCCTTGATATTGTTGAAGATAGATGTCAACCGACTGTGCCATATGTTCATAATCTCACAAAAAATGATGAGAAAAGTTTCAGAAATAAAAAACGTGTTGGAACATATATGTTTGAACACGTATATTTGTGCCATGAATGATTCGCCACTACATATTCGCTTAAAGCAAGAACGTTTTGAATCTCCTGTGCAGCAAGCAATGCTGAGTATTCTTGTATCTGCTGACATCATAAAGCGCAATCAATTGACTGTTTGTTGTGACAAAGACCTGACACATTCTCAGTATAATATTCTTCGAATCCTGAAAGGAACTCCTGAAGGGTTTTGTCGAAAAGAGATCATTGAAAGAATGTTGGAAAAAGCGCCTGATGTTACGAGACTTATAGATGGTTTGGTTGCAAGAAATCTTGCTGAGAGAATTCAGAGTCCAATTGATAAGCGGATGTCATTGACAAGAATCACCGAAGAAGGTTTGCATCTCTTGGATGAATTACATGTACCGATGCAATCATTTGCAAAAGAAATGGATGCGATGTTCTCTGAAGAAGAGTTGTTTACTATCACTGAGCTTTGCGGGAGAGTCATTGCTCATGAACTTCAGATTGAAGGAATGCTCAAATGAATACCACAATTCATAGATCTGAAACTCGCGGTCATGCGAATCATGGCTGGCTCGATACATATCATACATTCAGTTTTGGAATGTATCATGATCCAAGCAGAGTGCACTTTGGCATGTTGAGAGTATTGAATGATGATTTCGTGATTGGTGGAGCCGGATTTGGAAGACATGGTCATGATAATATGGAAATCATTTCCATTCCACTTGTAGGAAGCTTGGCACATTCCGATTCAACCGGCAATGAAGGTATTATTTCAACAGGTGATGTGCAGATCATGAGTGCGGGAAGCGGAATTCAGCATGCTGAATATAATGCGAGCGAAACAGATTCCGTGAACTTTCTTCAATTGTGGATTTTCCCAAAAGAAAGAAATATCAGTCCACGATATGATCAATTGACATGCACAAAAGAGCAATTACGGAATAAATTGTACAATATCGTATCGTCCACGAAGAGAGAAGGCACATTGTGGATTAATCAAGATGCTGAATTGTATCTCGGTGAATTTGACAATGCGACTGAATGTCGTCACAATGTGAAGTCAGAGCATCATGGAGTATATCTCTTTGTCATTGAAGGATCTGTGACCATTGGTGACATCACAGTAAACAAAAGAGACGGTATTGGAATTCAAGATGCACAAGAACTGTTATTCCATGTGCATACACAATCGAAAGTGCTTCTCATAGAAATACCAATGAGCATATAAACCACTTTTCACTTTTTCACTATTCACAATTTTTTGGAGTTATCATGAAGAACTTGATTGCAATGATCGCAGTCGTCGTATTTGGTGCATTGTCATCAAATGCACAAAACACAAAATGGAATTTCGACAGATCTCATTCATCAGTAAAATTCTCAGTGAGCCACATGGTGGTTTCAGAAGCTGATGGAAAATTCGGTGACTTTTCAGTAAATGTAGCTTCAGACAAAGAAGATTTTTCTGATGCAAACATTGATGTAACAATCAAAGCAACTTCCATCAATACTGATGATGCAAAGCGTGATGAGCATTTGCGTAGTGGAGACTTCTTTGATGTTGCTAATCATCCAAATATCACATTCAAAAGTAAGTCAATGAAGAAGACAGGTAAAGGTACCTATAAACTCTCCGGTGATTTCACTATGCGTGGTGTTACAAAGCCGATCACACTTGATGTGAAATTCGGTGGCACACAAAAGAGCCCTTGGGGTCAAACAGTTGCCGGTTTCAAAATCACAGGCAAAATCAATCGTAAAGATTTTGGTGTATCTTGGAGCAAAATGCTCGATCAAGGTGGTGCAGTTGTCGGTGATGTCGTTGATCTCGTTGCCAATATCGAAATCACGAAATAATATCATATCCTGAATTGTATCCTGATAGTCGAATGGCGTCATGTATTTTCACAGAAAATGCATTGACGCCATTCTTATGTAGATTCAAAGTTGTGATTTTGTAAATTCGAATGAAACTTCCACGGTTTACCATGTCAAAGCAAGAATTATTGGTGTATTCACCATATACTCGAGAACAAATAGACAGCATACCAATGCATGATGCACACGATGCAGAGAGAATGATAGCCACTGCATATGCTGTATTCAAGGATTCAAAGCAATATATCCCATATCATGAAAGAATTGCCATTCTAGAGCGATTGATTCCCAAGATGGAACACTCAATTGAATCATTGACCATCATCGCTACAAAAGAAGGTGGTAAGCCATATCTTGATTCCAAAGTGGAAGTATTGCGTGCGATACAAGGTGTGAAGTCTGCAATTGATACTATGCGAACCATGCATGGACATGAAGTGCCGATGGGTTTGACTGCATCATCGCAGAATAGACTTGCAATGACAATACATGAGCCAATCGGTGTGATTTTTGCAATTAGTGCATTTAATCATCCGCTCAATTTGATTGTACATCAAGTGATACCCGCTATTGCCGCCGGAGCGCCTGTCATCATCAAGCCGGCAAGTTCAACTCCAAGAACATGTTTGACATTTATTGACATGTTATATCAAGCAGGATTACCTAAAGAATGGTGTCAGGCATTGATCTGTCATTCCTCCATTGCACAACAGATGGTATCTGATTCTCGGATTGCCTTTCTCTCATTTATTGGTTCTGGTGAAATCGGATGGAAATTGCGTTCGCTACTTGCTCCCGGAATGCGATGTGCATTGGAACATGGAGGAATGGCGCCATCCATAATAGCTGAAGATGCCGACATGACAGAATATCTCGAGAAGATTGTGAAAGGTTCGATGTATCATTCCGGACAAGTTTGCGTGAGTACGCAACATGTCTATATACATGCATCGCAAACTGATGCATTACTCATGGGATTGAAAGAAAGACTTAAGCAATTCAGAAGTGGAGATCCTTTGTCTGTGGAATCAGAAGGTGGACCACTCATTCATCCAAAAGAAGTGCTGAGAGTTCATTCTTGGATTGAAGAAGCCAAAATAGATGGAGCGCAAATAATATGCGGTGGAGAGATATTGTCGGAAACACTCTATGCTCCAACCGTGTTATACAATCCTTCACAGAAGTCAAAAGTGACAAATCAAGAGATTTTCGGTCCTGTACTTTGCATTCATTCCTATACAGAAGTTGATGAAGCAATGCACAGAATCAATGCATCGCCTTTTGGTTTTCAGGCATCGGTTTTCACAAAGAATACTGATATTGCATTCAAAGTGATGAAATCGCTCAATGCGAGTGCAGTGATGCTCAATGATCATACTGCATTTCGAGTGGATTGGATGCCATTCGGAGGTCGTGATGCATCAGGATTGGGTTGGGGAGGAATTCCACATTCAATCAAAGAATATTCAAGAGAGAAAATGCTCATATTCAATTCACCAAATTTCATTCGTTGAGGTATTCATGAAATGTTATATGGTCAATATTACATTGCCTGAAGAATATACACCTGAGTTCTTATCACTCATTCCATCGCAAAGAGCATATATCAATAAATTGATGGGAAGAGGCGTGGTTTCAACATATACATTGTCACTCGATCGGACCACATTATGGGTGACGATGTTTGGTGATAGTTCAGAAGATATCGAGGCATATCTTGAGAGATTTCCCATGAAGGACTTCATGGAATTTGACATAGAAGAGGCAATGTTTCATCATAATGCCGCTCATTATGTGTTTCCAATGTCGCTGAATTGATGTCTCATTCATTTTCACTTGAAGCCATTCTCGCCATTGCGCGGAATAATGCCATAGGACTTGATGGGAAACTTCCATGGCATCTTTCATCTGAGTTACAATTATTCAAAAAAATCACGATGCATCATGCATTGATCATGGGGAGAAAAACATTCGACTCTTTGCCGGGCATATTGTCTCATCGAGAACATATCATCATTTCCACGACAATGAATCAAATCCCGGGCATATATCTCGCACAATCCATTGAGCATGCACTGACAATTGCCGAACATTTGAAATGCGAGAAAGTTTTTGTGATTGGAGGGAAAAATATATTTGATGCATTGATACCACAGTGCACTGCTATTCATGTGAGTAGAATAATGGGGGACTTTGAAGCTGACCTTTTTTATGATATCAATCTATCCGGATATTCTATTTCGCAATCACATAGCTTTCGTGATGCAGAAACAGGAATTGATATTCTCTATCAGAAATATCTTATTTGAATAGTATGGCTTTTGTCGGGGATATGCGTGAAGCAATAAAAGCAGGGATGATAGTAGAGAGAAGCGATAGAAGAAGAGCGGATCCACCAACCAGATAATAATGCCATGCTTTCATGCTTATTGGAAGAGTATCAATGAAATATAAATCTGCATTTAATGTGATCACACCATATTTCTGTTGAATGGTACATAGCATGAAACTCCCTATGCATCCTAGCGTGATACCGAAGACGCCGAGTGCAATTCCCTGAAAGGAAAAAATCATCATAATCGATAACGGTTTCATGCCGAGCGATTGTAGGATTCCGATACTACGTGTTTTTTCAATCACGATGATGAGTAAACTTGTGAGAATATTCATAATGGCAACAATGCCAATTAGGCTAAGCACGATTGGAATTGGTTCTTTTTGCAATTCAATCCAGTGAAACATACCTGCATGCAAGTCATAGACTGTCTGCACGAATAATGGATAGGGTACTTGCTCTTGAATCTCCTCACCAATTGCATTGATATCATATCCGGATTTCACCATCAATTCATAATGTGATTTTGTATCGTGCGATGTCCCAAGCAATTGAGATAAAGTCTTTCGAGGAAGAAATACATATAGCTCATCATATTGTGACATTCCTGTTTTATATAAACCACGTATATGAGCTTTCATCGTGACGGGTAATGGAATGGAGGATCCGCCGGGATCGGGAATCATTGAAGTGATGATTGCAGTATCCGAAATGCCCAAACCCATGGAATTTGCGAGTCTTTCACTTATGATGATTTCTCTGGAAGAATAGGTTGAAAAGGTAAAACTCCCCTTGCGAAGTTCTTTGGGTCTTGCAATGAATTCCGTTTCATCGTCAATTCCTTTGAGCAAAATACCTTCGATATCACCACCTCTTTTACGCAATAAGCCCTCTTTTTGCAATGCGATTTCAACAGAAGCAATAGCCGGATTGTGCATGACATGATCAGGCAATGGTGGCGGAATATCCCCATTGAATGATTGTATGCGAATATGTGCAGTGAACTTTACAGCATTATCTTCCAAAGCTTGTTTAAATCCATCCAAAATGGCCATGGAAAGCAATAGAGCCATGCAACCAATAGCAATGCTGAGTATGGCCACGATGCGGGTAAATGCAATAAAACCTCGTTTCTTCAACGAGGTTCCAAAGCGATGTGCAAGATAGATGAGTCGGAGAAATGACATCTTAGTTTGCAATGAAATTCACGAGTTTTCCCGGTACGATGATAGACTTACGAATGGTGAGTCCTTCAAGATATTTCTTCACGGTTTCATCATTCAAAGCAATTTCCTTCAATGCATCTTCATTCGCATCAGCGGGTACAATTGCCCGAGAACGAATTTTGCTATTGACCTGCAATACAATTTCGATGGTGGATTGCTGCATTTTGGATTCATCATAGGCAGGCCATGGAGCTTTTGTGATGGAATCTGCATGTCCCAGAATCTGCCATAATTCTTCTGCAATATGTGGAGCAAAAGGAGCAAGTATACGGATGAATGCACTCATTGATGCATGTGAGCGAGACTCTACTGCAGTATATTCATTCACCAAAATCATCATTTGTGAGATTGCGGTATTGAAACTCAAAGACTCAATATCATCACCAACTTTTTTGATTGTTGTATGCAATGCAAATTCCAATTCGGGTGAATCAGTATGTCCTTGTTTCACTGCATCTAATAATTGACCTTCATCATCTGCAATTAAACGCCATGCGCGATTTAAAAAGCGATTCACCCCTTCGACACCTTTGGATGACCAAGGTTTTGCGGCTTCGAGAGGACCCATGAACATTTCAAATAATCGGAGTGAATCTGCTCCAAATTGTTTGACGATATCATCGGGATTGACAACATTGCCAAGTGATTTCGACATCTTTCTTCCATCTTCGCCGAGAATCAAACCTTGATGGAATAATTTCGCAAAAGGTTCTTTCGTAGAAACAAGTCCATGATCGAATAACACCTTATGCCAAAAGCGTGCATACAGCAAATGGAGTACGGCATGTTCGGCGCCACCGACATATAAATCTATCGCTCCGGAATCAGGAATATTTCCGGACCAATACTGTTCCTTATTTCTATCGCAGAATGTATCCTGATTCATTGGATCCATATAGCGCAAATAATACCAGCAAGAACCAGCCCATTGAGGCATGGTATTCGTTTCCAGCCCACCAATTTTATTCATTTTCGGATCAAGCCATTTGATCCAAGTATCAACGGTTGCAAGCGGAGACTCGCCCGTTCCTGCAGGCTTATATTCCTTCACTTCCGGTAATGTAAGCGGTAATTCATCATATTCAAGTGCACGTTTTGTACCATCCTCGAAATACACAATAGGGATTGGTTCCCCCCAATATCGTTGTCTTGAAAAAAGCCAATCTCTCAAACGGAATTGAATTCTGCCATGTCCGATGCCTGATTGTTCAAGCCATTCAATGCATTTCTTTTTGGCTTGATCAGTGGGAAGTCCCGAAAAGGAAACTGTATCAGGATGATCGGAAGCCATTGAAATTGCATACTCGGTGAATGCATGTTTTTGTACATCGATCTCGGAATCATCTACTGGTTTGACCACTTGGATGATTGGGAGTGAAAACTGTTTTGCGAATATATGATCGCGTTCATCATGTCCCGGAACAGCCATGATTGCACCAGTTCCATAATGTGCGAGCACATAATCAGCAATCCAAATTTGAATCGGTTGTTGATTGGCAGGATTGATTGCGAATGCACCCGTATTCACACCTGACTTTTCTTTCGACAATTCAGTTCTTTCCAAATCACTTTTGAGTGATGCAACCTTGCGATATTCTTCAATTGCATTCTTCTGTTCGGCTGTCGTGATAATATCAACAAGTGGATGCTCTGGAGCAAGTACGAGATAGGTTGCCCCGAAGATTGTGTCGGGTCTTGTCGTGAACACTTTTACTGCATGATCATCATTGACTTTGAATGAAACTTCTGCCCCTTCCGATTTTCCGATCCAATGCTTTTGCATTTCCTTTGTTGATGCAGGCCATTCAACGAATTCCAAATCATTCAAAAGTCTATCGGCATATTTCGTGATGCGAATCATCCATTGTCGCATGGGTCTGCGCTCTACGGTATATCCTTTGTCTTTCCACTCATCGACTTCTTCATTCGCGAGAACCGTTCCAAGTTCTTCGCACCAATTCACCGGGATATTTGCAGTATAAGCGAGTCTTTGTTCATCAATAAATGCTTCGATTTCTGCAGGACTTTTCAGATGTTCCGGTATGGGCAATTCGCTGATTGGACGAGCTTTTTGTAGTTCTTCATCATACCATGAATTATAGATTTTGAGAAACATCCACTGAGTCCACTTATAATATTGTGGATCGGTGGTGTTTACAGAACGATTCCAATCATAACCCAAGCCAAGGAGATTCAATTGTCTTTTGAAATTATTGATATTGGTTTCTGTGGCAATCGCAGGATGAATTCCAGTTACCATGGAATAGCGCTCTGTGGGCAAACCAAATGCATCAAAGCCCATGGGGTGAAGCACATTAAAGCCACGCATTGTTTTATACCGTGCAATGATATCCGTGGCGGTATATCCTTCGGGATGTCCGATATGCAAGCCTGCACCACTTGGATAGGGAAACATGTCGAGGACATAATATTTGGGTTTTGCAAAATCTTCTTGAACAGCATATATATTCTGTTCAGTCCAACATTGTTGCCATTTTGATTCTATGCGTGAAAAAGGATAAGCCATGAATATTCCGATTGATATTGATGTGTTTATGCTTCGAGTGATTGTAGCGCACACATCGACGCATATATTCCGCCATTTGCGAGTAATTCTTTGTGATTGCCTGATTCAATGATGCGACCTTTTTCGAAGACATAAATTTTGTCTGCATCAATGATGGTTGATAAGCGATGTGCGATGATGATTGCTGTTCTATCGTTCAAAACATTCGCTATTGCATCTTGAACAATTCTTTCAGATTCCGCGTCCAATGCTGAAGTTGCTTCATCAAAAATAAGGATTTCGGGTCGGCGAGCAAGTGCGCGCGCAATCGCAAGACGTTGTCTTTGACCACCCGAGAGCAAAACTCCACGATCTCCGATCACTGTATCATATCCATCCGGCAATTCCATGATAAATGTATGCGCATGTGCAATCTTCGCAGCTTCGATGATTGCATTCTGATCTGCATCGGAACCAAAGCCGATATTTGCGGCAATAGTATCATTGAAGAGAAATGCTTCTTGAGAAACAATGCCAAAATGTGAACGATATGAATCCAATGTGTATGACTGAATAGGTGTATCATCAATCGTGATGCTTCCGGAATTGGGATCATACAGTCGAATCACAAGATCACTCATCGTTGATTTTCCTGAACCGCTTTGACCGACAAGAGCTATATTCTCACCCTTTTTGATGGAAAGTGTAATGTCCTCGAGCACATTATGCTTGCCATCATAAGAGAATGTGACATCATTGAATGTTATATTGGATTGAAGTGGAGGACATATTGAAATACCATCTTTGACTTCAGG
>Ga0172367_10001310_pt1 | contig 36563 bp, 35 predicted proteins | sample Lak10m_FD_114542 | JGI IMG/M metagenome (GOLD analysis project Ga0172367, IMG submission 114542) | Freshwater microbial communities from Kabuno Bay, South-Kivu, Congo - kab_022012_10m | ecosystem: Environmental > Aquatic > Freshwater > Lake | place: Democratic Republic of the Congo: South-Kivu... | reverse complement strand
TTTAATATATTTTTTAAATTTTTTCTTTATTTTATTAAATTATTTTTTTTTTGTTTTTTTTTTTTTATTTAATATTTTTTTTATAATTTATTTATTTCCATTTATATTATGGAATATATATGATTATATAAAACCTTATTTAAAAAAAACTAAATTAGAAAATATTAAAAAAATTTTTTTTATTTATTTATTTACAAATTTTTTTTTGAATTATTTATATATATTTTATTTATTACCCTTTTTATGGTTATTTTTATTTGATTTTAATATATTTATAAATTATTTTTTATTAATTAATCTTATATTAGAATATAGTATAAGTAATTACTTAAATTTTTTAAGTAATTACTTATACTTTTTTAATTTTTTATTATTAATTTTATATTTATTTATCTTATATATTATTAATATAAATAAATATATTTTTTTTATAAATAAAAAAAATATATTTATTTGTATAATATTATTATTTATATTTATAAATTATTTATTTAATAATATCTCATTAATTACTAAATTTATATTTATATTATTAAGTATAAGTATATTAAATATATTTTCTTTATATTATATAAATATAAAGAAAATATATTTAATATACCTATATAATATAAAAAATATACTTTAAAAAAAAACTAAGGAGGATATTTTAATTGGTAAAATATTGGTCTCCAAAACCAGCAAAGTAGGTTCAAATCCTGCTCTTCCTGTTTTTATTTAAAACTATTTTAAAAAGAAATTTATCTTATAATAGATGACGTTTTCTTTCAATTTTCTATTTATTAAAATTCAATGAAAAAAATTAAATTTAAACTAGTTTCTTCTGATAAATTAACTTTAAATTTATATATATTTTTTTTAAAAAAATTATTTAAAACTTTAAAGTTAAATATAAGTATTGTTAGAACTCCTACTAAAATAAAGCGATTAAGTTTATTAAAATCTCCTCATGTACATAAAAAAGCTTTTAGTCAATTTGAAATTAAACTTTATAGTTGTTATTTTATTTGCGATATTTCAAACCTAAAAATTAAAAGTTCAATTAAAGATATTTTTTATAATAAACCTAAAAATTTAAAACTTTATTTTAAAGCTTTATTTTAGAAAAATAAAGCTATATATAAAATATAAATAACTTTATTTATATTTTCATTATTACCTTTTTATAAAAAAAAAGTTACACAAGAGACATAATGTTATTTTAACCTGGTAGTTTAATATGTTATTAATATTAAATAAAGAATTCAACTAAAAATTAATTTTATTAATGGAAAATTTTTTATAAAAAAATATTTGATTATAATATTTTATAAGAATAATTAAAATTTTTTAAATATTTATAGTTATTGCGCTAAAGCTAATTATAAGTATAACTTTATTTTAAATATTTAAGTTTTATTTTTATATTTTTTTTTATGTTAATTTTAGGACAAAAAATTGGTGCTGGTTTAGCGACAATTGGTTTAGGAGGTGCAGGTATTGGTATTGGTACTATTTTTGCTTCTTTAGTTTTTAGTATTGCAAGAAATCCATTATTAAAAGATGAATTATTTAAAGCTGCAATTTTAGGATTTGCTTTAACAGAAGCTATTGCTTTATTTGCTTTAATGATTGGTTTATTAGTATTATTTGGATAATTGAAGTATACCTATTATTTATTTTTATTTTATTTTTATAAAAAAAATAAAATAAAAAAATTTTGTATAATAATAATTTTAATATTAAAATTATAGAAAAATATGATTTCATAAAAGTTAATTGTAAAGGTTTAAACTCATTAATAAAAATATAATTTTTATCTTTAATAATTGGTAAGTTTAAATTTTTAAAATGTTGTTGGGTATTTATTTTTTGTATAAAAGAATATAAATCTTCTACTGTATTAAATTTGTTTAAATATAATGGAAATTTATAAGAATTAGAATTTAATCTTATATCATTTAATTTTATAAAATTAGTAAAAACTTGTTTTTCTATATTTGTAATAGAATGTTTAAAAGAAGAAGATAATATATTTTTTAAAGTTTCAGTTGATATATCTTTATTAAATAGCAAAATAAGATAATTTGAATTTAAAATATTTTTTTGTAAATTTAATGTTTTAAGATGTTTATTTATTTTATTTTTGAATGGGTTCATATTTTTTGTACTGAAAAAGCTTAGATAGTTTTAAAATTTTTAATAATTTAATTCTTTTAGGCATTCTTTTTTGTGAAATTTTTGCTATTTCTTTTATAAATTTATCAGATTTAAATTTTAAATTAATATCTTTATAAAAATTTATAAAATTTTCAGTATTTAAGTTTTCTGTTTTAAAATTATTTTTTTTTATTTTTAAAAAATAAATACATAAAACATATAAGCAATAAATATTCTGTCTATAAAAAGAATTAAATGCTATTTTTGTTAAATTTATAGCTAAAAGATATGAAACAGTATTAATAAATTTTGATTGTATTTCCTTAATAATATTTTTTTTTTCAAAAAAAGCAGTATTTTTTTGTTCTTGCTCTTGATATAATTTAATATTTTTAGGGTTTAAAATTTTTATATTATTAAAAATAGGTTGTTTATTATAGTTAGTTATTAATTTTTGTTTTAATAAACTATTATTTTCTATATTTAATTTATTAAAAATAAAATAATTTAATCTAATATTATATCTAATAAACTTGTTATATGAATAGTTTGATATAGTAATAGATTGACCTTTTTTTTTGTTTCATTATTTATGTTATATGAAAAGTCAAAAGAATAGTTTGGTTTAATTATATCTAAATTTTTTGTTAATAATTTATTTTTTTTTTTTAAAGATTTAACAAGTTTTTTTAGATATAAATATTTTAATTTTAATTTATTAATTTTTTTAAAAAATTTAAAATTAAAATTTATTATTAAATTAAGTTTATTTATAGTTTTTAAATATAATTTTTTTTTTTTAACCTTTGTAACAGATTCTTTAATATTTTTTTTTAATGTGTTAATTAAAATACAATTTTTGTTTGTTTTAAATTTAGAATTTAATTTAGCTTTATTATAACTAAAAGTAGAATAATAAGTATCTAAAATTAAAGCAACATTTGTATTTGTATCTATTTTTTTATTTGAAATTAATACTCTATTTTTTTTTTTTTTTTCTATTATATAAGATTTTAAATAAGTATTTTGATTTAAAATTAAATTTTCGTAAAGTTTTTTTTCTATCATATTTTATTATAGTTGAATAATTTTAGTTTTAAAATTTAGTTTATATTTTATTAAATTTAAAGCTAATTTTGGAAGTATATTTTGATTTGAATGAATTTCACAAATACAGTAACCAGGTTTTATTTTAAAAATATAGGTTTCTATATTTCCTTTTCCTTTACCCATTCTAACTTCTATCGGTTTTTTTGTTTTTGGAAAAACAGGAAATATATTAAATTTTAAAATTCCAATTTTTTTAATTAATTTATTAATTTTAAAAATAATAGCATTCATTTGTTTAAAATTTATTTGACCTGGCGCTGATGCTATTAGTTTTGTTGAATATTCAAAATTTAAATTTGAAAAATTTTTACAAATATTTATTTTATTTATATTCTTTCTTACGTGTTTTTTTTTAGATTGATTTGGATATTGTAATAGCATAATAATAAATTAGGTTTCTGAATAAACCCACAGGTTAATTCCAAAAGTACCTGTAGTTGTAAAAGCTGGTTGTTGTGCAAAAAATATTTTTTTATCTATACTTTGCAGTGGAGTTTTTCCAATTTTTATAAGATGTTTGCTTGCTCTTGTTTTTCCTTTTAATTTTCCAAAAATTAAAAACTTAAATCCTTTAAAATAGAGTTTATCTGTTTGGTTTTTAGAATTTTTTTTTAAAAATTTATTATATTTTATAATTAATAATTTAAAGAAAAATTCTAAAAATTGAAAAAAAAATCCATGTTGTTTTTTAATTAATGTTTGAAATATTTTAACAAAAATATTTAAGTATGTTTTTATATTTATTTTTTTTAAAGTAAATAATATAGTTAGACTGATAAAATCTAAAAAAAGATTTTCTTTTTTATAAAATAAAGAAGAATTTTTATATTTTTTTAATGAAAAACTTAAAAAAGTATAATGAGATTGCTCCACATATTTATTTAAAAATTTTAAATTTATAATAATTTTGTTTAATTTTTCTTTTAAAGCTATTGCTTTAAAAAGTTGTAAAAATTTTTTTGTTCTTAAATCTTTAGCTTTTTTAATTTTTTTAAATCTTTTTTTATATTGAGTTAATTTTAAATGATTTATAAAAATATTATTTGAAAAATATAAATTACTATTGCTTATATTAAAATTTTGAGAAGTAGTTATAAAATTTTTATATGCTAATAAATCATCAAAATTATTTAAAAATTTATTTAAGTAAATAAATTTTTTAAAATCAGCATAAAATAAGTTTTTTTCATTTTTATATCTTTTTTGTGTTATTAAATTTGTTTTTTTACTCATAATTTATAGGTATTTATTTATTTTTTAGTTTTAGCATTTTTTTTTAAATTTTTGCTAAACCTTTTTTTTGAAAACATTTTTCTTGTAAAAGAGAACTGACCGAACTTAAACCCGATCTTTTTTCTATCTATTTTAATTGGTATAAATCTTCTTCCTGTATATACTAATACACGCTTATTAATTAATGACGCTGGTATAACAGATTTTCTAGAAAATGTTTTTTTTAGTCTTTTTTTTTTTAATTTAAAAATAGAAGGCTCTATATGTGGTCCTTTCCAAGCTGATCTTTTCATAAATAATTATTTTAAGTGTACTGTTTTTTTTCCTTTAGTTGGTATACCCCAAGGTGTTACTGGAATACATCCACCATTAGTTCTTCCTCCATGAGGATGATCTACTGGATTCATTGCAATACCTCTAACATGAGGTCGTATACCTTTTCCTTTATTTCTATTGTATCCTGCTTTTCCAAATACATTTAATTTATATTTAGAATTAGAAACAGTTCCTAATGTTACAGTACTATTTAAAGGAAGTTTTATTACTTTTCCAGAAGGTAAACGAAGTTTGCAGTGATTTTCTAGTTTTTCTAATATTTGACCATAGGTTCCGGCTGATTTAATAAAGCATATTTTATTTTTTTTACTAATTAAGCTTATTATAGAACCTACTGGTAAGTTTTTTAATAAAGTAGAATTTCCCGTAATATTTCTAATATTTTCTTTACTATATTGTGAAATAGAGCCTGGTAACATACCTTGTATGTTTATTGATTTAAAAAATTTTTTTGTTTCTAAATTAAAATTTAAAGAAATAAAAGCATTTTGGTTTGAGTTATATAAAATTCCAACGGTTACAGCTTTATATTCTTTTTTGGCTGTTTTCATAATATGGTAAAGATTTTTATGGCCACTTCCTTTATATCTTGAAGTTATATGACCTGTTTGAGAACTACGTCCTTTACAAAAATTATATTTTTTTAATAAAGTTTTTATAACTTTATTATTTTTTATTAATTGATTTTTTTCAAAAGCAATTTTATGTCGTTGTCCATTTGTAATTGGATTAAATTTTTTCATAAATTATTAATATTTTTTTATATGCCAAGATGGTGAAACGGTAGACACGTTAGATTTAGAATCTAATTTTCAATAAGTATGGGTTCAACTCCCTTTCTCGGCAATTTTTAAGTATATAGCTTAATCGGTAGAGCAGTGGACTTTTAATCCATTGGTTTTGGGTTCAAGTCCCATTATACTTATAATTTGTTAAATACATTCTTAACTCAATAGGCTAGAGTGTTAACCTTCTAAGTTATAAGTTATAGGTTCGAATCCTATAGAATGTAGTTTTTGATTTATAATATTTGCTTAACTAGCTCAGGGGTAGAGCAATGGACTGAAAATCCATGTGTCAGTGGTTCGAATCCATTGTTGAGCATTAAATTTTGTTTAAATATAAAATATGAATAAAACACTTATAAATCTTTTATTAAGGTTAAAAAATATTTCTTTAGTAAGAAAAGAAGTTGTATATACTAAATATTTTTTAGTTTATAAATCACTTATTTCTTTACTTTATAAAGAAGGATATATACAATCTTTTAAAATAGTAAAAAAGAATAATCAAAAATTTATTTATCTTATTATAAGAAGCGTTTTTAATGAATTTATTTTTTCAAATTTAAACATTTTATTAAAGAAAGGAAAAAAATTAAATTTAAATAAAAATGAAATTTCTACTTTAAATTCTAAAAATTTATTATTAGTTTTTTCAACAAATTTAGGTTTAAAGAGTCATATTGCGTGTAAAAAATCTAGAATTGGAGGTAAAATGTTATTTATTTGTTAATTAAAAAATATGGTAAGCACAAAATCTGTTTTTTTAAATAAAAATTTATGTAATAATATTAAGTTTAGTATTATTAATAATACTAAACTTTTTATTAAAAAAACAAAAAACTTAAATAAATTCTATATTACTATTCCTAAAGATATTAAATGGAGTTTAGCCTCTGATTATATTAATTTCTATTCAGCTAATTATACAAACTTATCACTTTTTACAAATTCTTTTATTATTTGGTTAAAAAAACAAGAAGTTAATTTAAAAAAAAGATTATTATTAAAAGGATTAGGTTTTAGAGTTTCTTTTTCTGATAATAAAGATAAATTAATACTAAAAGCTGGTTTTAGTCATCTTTTAGAAATTAATATTCCTAAGGATAAAGTGGCTATTACTCTTCAGAAAAATTTAATGATTTTTCATGGAGAGGATTCTATTTTTTTAGGAAATTTTTGTAATAAAATACGTTGTTTTAGACCTGCAGATAGTTATAAAGGTCGTGGGTTTATATTAAGAGATAGAATTTTTAAATTAAAACCTGTTAAAAAAAAATAAAATATGAATAATATTAATCTTTTAAAAAATTTATTTCGTTTTAATTTTAGTATTATAGAAAATAAATATAATATTAAAACTTTACATTTTAAAGTTAATAGTGTAATTAAATATAAATTTTGTAAAACTTACTTTATTTTAGATTTAATTAATTCTTTAATGGATATAAAACAGTTTTTATATATTTTAAAACAATTATTTGCTATTAAAAAACAAATTGTTTTATATTCTTCTTCTAATTATTATTTGTTTTATTTATTTAAAAAATTTGAATCTCATTATTTTTTTGATATTAAAAAGGGTTTTACAAATATTATTTTTAAGAAAACTCATTTTAACTATATTTTAAAAAATAATATTTTAAATTTTTTAATTAATATAAACAGTTTAAAAACAAAAAATGAGTTAGTAAGAAACTATAAAAATCTTATGTTAAAGAAAAGTTATTTAATATATGAAATTAATTCTTTTACTAAATTTTCTGATTTAGGTGTATATAAAATATATAAAGATATTAATTTATGGCAAGATTTTTTTTTTATTTTACTTTTATTAAAAGTTTCTTTTTATAATAAATAGAAAATATATGAAATTTATTTCTTCATTTAAAAACTTGTTAAAGTTAAAAGATAATTTTGAAATAACAAATACAAAATTTTATAGATTTAAAAAAAATAAATGGTTATCTATAAAACCATTAAAATATAAGTTTATTAAATCTTATAAAAATATAGAGCCTTTTGATAATTTGACAAAAGAGAAACAAGAGGAATTTTTAGATAATTATTTAAAAGCTATGTATCAAAAAAATATTAAAGCTTTATCTACTTATTCTGATTATAAAATTACTTCTATTGAAAAAGGAAAGTGGTTAAGAGTTAAATCTTGGTATAAATCTTGTTTATATGAAAAAAAAAAATTTATTTTTAATTTTGGAAATTTTTTAAGGTTACATTATATTAAAAAGTTACTTCGAAGCAAAAAAGATAATTTAAAAAATAGATTAGATTTATATAAAACTTTAGTTTTACATAATGAATTTAGATTATATATTTTTTTATATAAATTAAAAATTTTTAAATCATTACATGAGTCACATTCTTTTATTCAAAAAGGATATGTTTTAATTAATAATGTTTCTATAGTAAATTATAACTACTGCTTAAAAAAAGGTGATATTATAACTTTTAGTCCAGATTTAAAAATAGATTTAAAAAAAACTTTTGCTACTCTTAAAAATAAAAAGCGGCATTTATCTACTATTGAAATTGAGCCGTATCTATTAACTATTATAATTATTAAAGATTTAAATAATTTATCTTTTGAAGATATTTTAACATATAATTTAACATCTTTAGATTTAAAAAAATTTCTAGATTATGTAGGTAAAAATTAAAAATTTGCGAATATATATTAATGGTAAATTGTCTGCCTTCCAAGCAGATGCTATGAGTTCAAGTCTCATTATTCGCATTTTATTGGGAATATAATTTATATGGTAAAATTTTTGTTTTGCACGCAGATCAGATCGGTTCGATTCCGGTTATTTCCAAGTTATAATATGGTTATATTTTTATAATTTTATTGTTTGTAAAATCTATGATTCAAGTTGGTAGTTTATTAAATGTTGTTGATAATTCTGGTGCAAAGAAAGCTTGCTGTATTAAAATATTAGAAGGATCTTCTAAAAAGAAATATGGAGAAATCGGTGATCTTATTTTAGTTGTTGTTAAGACTTTGCGATTAAATAAAGCTAAAGTTAAAGTAAAAAAGGGTGAAATTATTAAAGGTTTAATAGTTCGTTCGAAATTTTTTAAAAATGATATTAGATTTCAAGAAAATTCTGTTGTTTTACTTAATAAGCAATTTAAAACAATTGGTACAAGAGTTTTTGGTCCTGTTTTAAAATCATTTAGGTTTACTAAATTCTTAAGAATAGCTTTAATTTCTTCAGAATTATTATAAATTAGTTATAAAATTTTATATAAAGAAAAAAATATGAATACTTTTTTTTTAGATGAATTTAAATATATTGGTTATTTATTTTTAGTTATTTTTATAATAACACTTTTAATTATGGTAATGGCTTATCTTTTTAGTGTAAATAAGCCAACAAAAGATAAATTATCTTTATATGAGTGTGGTTTTAATCCTTATAGTGATAGTAGGGTTAATGTTGATGTTTATTTTTATGTTATTTGTGTTTTGTTTGTAGTTTTTGATATGGAAACAATTTTTTTTCTTTCTTGGGTTTTATCTTTAAATACACTAGATTTAGAAAGTTATTTTCTTATGGTTGATTTTATTTTAGAGTTATTAATTGGTTTTTATTATATTTATTCTGTGGGTTTATTAGAGTGGAAGTCTTTATAATTTAAGTTATGTTTTATTCAAAAAAAATTAAAGATATTAAAATAAGAGAAAAAATATTACAAAGAGAGCATATATATAAATTAAATAAATTTCTTAAATTAAATTTATTAAATTTTTTTTATAAATTTGATAAATTTAAATATAAAAAAATACTTTATATTTTTTTAAAAAAAAAAAATATAAAATCTTATAAAACAAAATTAAGTCGTAGATGTGTTATTAATAATAGAAGTAGATCTGTTTTTAGATTATTTTCTATTTCTAGACTTGCTTTAAAAAATTTATTATCTTTTGGTATTGTGCCAGGTTTTAGAAAAGCTATCTGGTAAATTTTTATATATGCCTCAACTAGATTTCAGTTCTTTTTTTTCTCAAGTTTTTTTTTCTTTAGTATTTTTTTTTGTTTTACATGTTTTATTATTTACATTTTTAGGAAGACTTTTTTTTGTTTTAAAATTTAAAAATAAATTAAAAGCTATTTTTAATGTTTTTAGTCAAAAACAATTAATTAAATATACTTTTAACTTTAAATAGATAATAAGCTCTAAATAATTTTATTTTTTTATGACATCATTAAACAAGTTTTGTAAAAAAAATATTAGAAAAAATTTTTTTAAAAAATCTAAATCTGTGGCATTAAAAGGGAAACCACAAGCTAAAGGTATTTGTATTAAAATTTATACTAGAACACCAAAAAAGCCTAATTCTGCAATAAGAAAAGTAGCTAAAGTTAAATTTTCAACTGGTAAAAGGGTTGAATGTTATATTAGAGGTGAGAAGCATACTTTACAGAATTATGCTATTGTTTTAGCTTGTGGTGGAAAAGTACCAGATTTACCTGGAGTAAAATATCGTTTAGTTCGTGGAAAGTACGATTTTTTAGGAGTTAAAAATCGAAAAACAAGTAGATCTATTTATGGAACTAAACGATTATCTTTAAAGAAAAAATAATTCATATGATAATAATAAAAAATTCAAAAAAAAAAATTAAAATTTTAAAAAAATTTAATTTTTATAATAAATTAGTAAATAATTTTTTAAAAAATGGTAAAAAAAATAAAATTAATAAAATTATAGTTAATTCTTTAATTAAGGCATCTAATGATGTTATTTATACTAAATTAAATTTATTAAAGCCAAGAGTAAAACGACGAAGCATAAAAAAAAAATATATAAAAAAAAAACTTGTTAAAAGAAATTTTATGCAATCGCTATTTTTAATTTTTATTAAATTAAGTCCAGCTGTAGAAATAAAAAAAATAAAGCAAAGAAATAGATCTAATCTTATTCCTTTTGTTATTGATTATAAAAGAAGATTTTATTTAGCTTCTTCATATTTACGTAAAAGTGTTTTATATAAAAAAAAAACTTTATTTAATAAGCTGTATTTAGAATTTGTTTCATTATTATCAAAAAGAAGATTATGTTTAAATAAAAATATTTCAAAACCTAATTCTTTAAAGCATAAGGAAGATAATTATTCAAAAATTTTTTTTAGTCGTGCTAATTTACATTTTAGATGGCAGTAGTAAACTACTTTAAATCTAGAAACTAGGTTATAATCTAATTGGCAAGATACTCGACTTTGACTCGGTTCATAGGGGTTCGAGTCCCTTTAACCTAAAATATTTTTGCTTATATTTGTTTTTAGTTTTTTTTTTAGGGCAAGAATATTTTAATTTTTGATAAAAATAATTAAATTTTATGTTTAATAATGAAGACTTAATTAGTTTAGAAATTGAAGATGAATTAATTGAAGTAAAGCCTGATATGTCTATTTTAGAATGTTGTCAATATTTAGGCTATAAAATTCCAAGATTTTGTTTTCATGAAATATTACCTATTTCTGGGAATTGTAGAATGTGTCTTATTGAGTATAAAAATTCTCGTAATAAACCACAACCTTCTTGTACAGCTACAGCAGCTCCTGGTGATTCTATTTATGTTAGCTCTTATTTTATTGTTAAATTAAGAGAATCTATTCTTGAATTTTTATTAGCACATCATCCTTTAGATTGTCCTATTTGTGATCAGGGTGGTGAATGTGATTTACAAGATCAATCTTTTGCTTTTGGTTCTGATGATAGTCGATTTCGTTATGTTAAAAAAGCTATTGTTGATAAAGTTTTTAATCCGCTTATTAATGTAATTATGGCTAGATGTATAAACTGTACAAGATGTGTTAGATTTTCTGAACTTATCGGAGATGAATCTATCGGTGTTACTTTTAGAACAAAGTATGCTGAAATAAGTAAATATTTTAATAAAAGTTCAAATCAAAAATATGTGTATGATAATGCTGGTTTTGTTTCTGAGTTAGCTGGAAATGTTGTTGATTTATGTCCTGTTGGAGCTTTAACAAGTAAAAATTATGAATTTAAGCAAAGACCTTGGTCTAACTCTGTTTCAAGAGCAATTGATATTACTGATGGTATTTGTCATGGAATCTTACTTACTAAAGATGATGGGCTTATTCAAAAAATTGAGCCTAATAATTCTTTTTTTTCTAATTTTATTACAGATAAAGCTAGATATTCTTTTGATGCATTATATTCAAATAATAGAATTATAGATGAGTCTTTTAAAATGCAACCATTTGTAAGATATTTTAAAAATTCTTATTCACTTTTAGCAACTGATATATTAAAAGGTTTAAAAAATGAAAATAAAGTTTTAACTTTAATTGATAATAATATTAGTTTTGAAGATTTTAAAAATTTAAAAAAAGAAACAAAGCTAATAAGATCTTCAAAATATTATGATTATACTAATTCTTATTTTGCAAATTCTTTAAGTTTTTTTGAAAATTTTGATATAGAAGATTCTAGATATTGTTTTATTTTTGCTTCTAATGTAAAAATAGAAAATGCTTTAATTAACTATAAAATATTAGAAAAAACTAAAAATTTTTCATTTGATGTTTTTTATTTTGGTTTAAATAAAAAAGATTCTTTAGGTTATTCTTCTAAATTTATAAATATTTCAACAGAGTATTTTATTAATATTTTAGTAGGTAAGTCTAAACAATTTTCTAATTTATTTTTATCTAGCAATCCTATTTTTATTTTTGGTGAAAATATTTATAATTATATTTCAGGCTATTCTTTTTTAAAAAATTTTTTCTTTTCTTTAAATCCTAGTGCTTATATTCTTTTTTTAAATAAAAATAATAATTCTTTATATTATAATATTAAATCTTTAAGCTCTAAATTTCTTTTAAAGTCTAAGTTTTCTAAAAGTGTAGCGCATTTTTATAATTTTGATGATAATTTTTTATCAAGAAAAATTAGTAATGATTTTAAAATTATTTTTAGACAAGCATTTCATTTTTCTAATAAGTTAAAAAATATTATTTCTATTCCAAGTATTCATTCTCTTGAGTATTTTGATCAAGCTATAAATATAGAAAAACGTATTGTTAGTGATAGTAGTTTAAATATTAAAGAAGAGGTATCTTTAAAAAATTTATTTTTAAATAGTTTTGAAAAAAACTTAAAAAAAGATGGTTTTATTGTTTTTTTTAATCAATTTTTTAAAGAGTCAAGTAATCCATATTTAGCTTCTGAACTTTATCAATTTTCAAAGAATTGTTTAAAACTTTCTGCAAACACTAAAAAAAGAAAAAAATTTTTAAAAATTAGTTTTAAAAAATTGAAGTAATATAAAAATATTAAAAATTTAAATGATTTAAGACTAGATAACATAACAGGTAATGTGTAAGATTGCAAATCTTTTAAAAAGAGTTCGAGTCTCTTTCTAGTTTTATTTTTATACTTAAATTGAAGAAGTAGCTAAGTGGCCAAAAGCGACAGACTGTAAATCTGTTAGAAAATTTCTTTCATAGGTTCGAATCCTATCTTCTTCAAAGTAAGGAGCTACGGGGAGGCTGTTTTAAGTAAACAATTCATAACTTTTTAAAAAAATAATAGAGAATAGAGCAAAAACCTGGGGAGGAAGGTAAAAATGCTTAAATTTTTAATATATTTTATATATATATTAGTTGACTCGTCTTCTGTAAAAATATAATTATTAAAAAAAAAATGTAAACTTAAATCTACTTTTTTGAAAAATAATCTTTTTTAAATAAAGATATACTTATTGCAGATCTAATTATTTTTCTTGATACATTTTCTGAAATTTGATTTTCTTTTAAAGAGTAATTTTCATTTGTTAAAAAAATACATAAAATCATAGGCACTAATAGTAAAAATCCTGTTAAAAAGAATTCATGTAAATATTGTTTAAAAATTAATTGCCCTATAATTTGTATTGTACTTATATTATCTATAGAATAATCTGATAAACCAAGAAAATATAAACATTCATAAGATACATTTGATTCAAGAATATCTGTTATTGCAAAAGCTTCAACTATTGAATGTCCAATAACTAAGCCAAAAGGTATAGCGCATAGAAATCCTAAATAGTTTATTATTTCTGCAATTTCAATATATTCCTTTTCAATATCATTATGTGATAGCATAACAACAAATAAAAATAAAATTGCTATTGCTCCTACATAAATAATTATAAATAAGGTTCCAAAAAAATCTACATCAAATATAAAAATTAAAATAGAAGCTATTACAAAAGATAAAACTAAAAGCAAAACTGCATGAATTGAGCTTAAAAGTAACAAACTGGTTAAAGATGTAATTAAAAAAAGAAGTTGTAAGCTTATAATTAAATAATCTATTAACATAATTATTAAATAACTTCTGTTTGAGTTAAATGTGCTACTTCTTTATACTCATCAAACACAAAAGGATGTTTTTGCATATTTTTTATAACAGCTCCTTGTGATAATGTATAATAAACAATATAAAAAAAAAATAATAAAGAAATAAAAGAAAAAACAGCACCTATAGATGCAATATAATTCCATCCAGCAAATCCATCAGGATAATCTGGTATTCTTCTTGGCATACCAGCTGCTCCTAAAAAGTGCATAGGAAAAAATGTAAGGTTTACACCAACAAAAAATAACCAAAAATGGTATTTACCTAAAATTTCAGGATATTGTAATCCTGTAATTCTTGCCATCCAAAAATACCATCCAGCAAAAATAGCAGAAACAGCACCCATAGATAAAACATAATGAAAATGTGCAACTACATAATAAGTATCGTGGATTAAAACATTAACACCTGAATTTGATACAACAATACCTGTTAAACCACCCATTGTAAATAAGAAAATAAATCCAATAACGAATAAAACAGGTGTTGTATACTCTTCAATAACTCCTCCCCATAATGTTGCAATCCAACTAAAAATTTTGATACCTGTAGGAATACCAATAATCATTGTTGCTGCTGTAAAATAAGCTCTAGTATCTACATCTAAACCAACGGTATACATGTGATGAGCCCAAACTAAAAATCCAATAAATCCAATAGAAATCATAGCATAAACCATTCCTAAATAGCCAAAAACAAATCTTCTTGTTACAGTAGATAATACATGACTAATTACACCAAATCCTGGTAAAATTAAAATATATACTTCTGGGTGACCAAAAAACCAAAATAAGTGTTGGAATAAAATAGGATCTCCTCCTCCTGCAGGATCAAAAAATGATGTATTAAAGTTACGATCTGTTAAAAGCATTGTAACTCCTCCTGCTAATACAGGTAATGAAATAACTAATAAAAATGAAGTTACAAAAATAGACCAAACATATAATGGCATATTATATAACTTAATACCTGGAGCTCTCATATTAATAATAGTAACAATAAAATTAATAGATCCAATAATAGAAGCAGCTCCTGCTAAATGAATACTAAAAATACCTAAATCTACAGCAGCTCCAGAGTGAGCTTTAATACCACTTAATGGTGGATAAAGTGTCCAACCTGTACCTACTCCAATTTCTACTAAAGTAGAAGCTAATAATAAAATTAAAGAAGAAGGTAATAACCAAAAAGAAATATTATTTAATCTTGGAAAAGCCATATCAGGAGCACCAATTAAAATAGGTACGAAATAGTTACCAAATCCTGTTAATAAAATTGGCATAACCATGAAAAAAAGCATTAAAAGAGCATGTCCTGTAATTAATACATTATATAATTGATGATTTCCTAATAAAACTGTATTTCCAGGAACAGCTAATTCTAATCTTATAATTAATGACATGATAATAGCTATTAATCCAGAAATCCCACCAAAAAAAATATATAAAATACCAATTTCTTTATGATTTGTTGAACAAAGCCATCTTAAACTAAATTTTTTAAAACTTGAAATAAAATTTGTTTGTTTCATATTGTTTTTATTTAAACTTAATTTTTTTAAATTAAGGTAAAAAAATTACAAAAAATATATTATAAACTATTTTCAAAATTAAAAAATTTAAATAGCTTTCTATATACTTTTTATATTTTAGTTATTGTTTCACTTAAAAAATATTAAAACTTTATTTTAATCTTTAATTAATTAAATGTTGTAAAAAATTTTATCTATAAATAAAATAAAAATTAAATTATTTTATAGATCAATAATACCAAAAATATTTTTATAGTTTTTAGAACTAAACAAAACAATAAATATTAACCTAGATCTATCATTTCTCTAAAATAAACAGCAATTAATGTTGTAAAAATTAAAGCTTGGATAAAAGCAACAGCTAGCTCTAATAATAATAATATAACTAAAAAAGCTGTAGAAACAAGAGATAATAAAATCCATAAATTAGCTTGATGTGCAAAAGTTAAGTAAAAACCAAAAACAACTTTTAATAAAATATGTCCAGCCATTAAATTAGAAAAAAGTCGTATTGATAAGCTAACAGGTCTAAAAAAAAAAGATAATGTTTCTATTGGAACTAAAAGCATTAATAAAGTTAAAGGTATACTACCAGGCAAAAATATTAATGAATAGTGACTTCCATGTTTTAAAATACCAAAAATATTAATTAAAATAAATAAAGCTACACTAATAGAAAAAACAATAATAAATTGACTAGTTAGTGTTAATGAAAATATGGATAAACCAAGTATATTTAAGATTAAAACAAAAGTATGAGCTGTAAAAAGAATTGGTAAAATAACAAGAAAATATTTTTTACTTCCAATAATATCTTTAGTAATAGATATACTACTAATTAAAGAATAAAAAATTGGACTTATATTAAATTGAGATCTAAATATAGGCTTATAATTACAACCTCTTAGAATAAATCTATTTTTAAGAAAATTAGTCCCATTACTTAAAAGAACTAATCCTACAAAAGCTATTACAATTAAAGCTGTTGATATGCCGGGAAAACTTTCATTACTTAAAATATGAAACTGCTCGAGCGGATTGAACATACTTAATTTTTTTTAAAAAAATTAAGCTGTCCAAAAGTAAACAATTAAAAATAATAAAATCCAAACAACATCAACAAAATGCCAATACCAAGCAGCAAATTCAAAACCTAAATGATGCTCTTTAGAAAAATGATCAGCATTTAATCTGTATAAACATACAGATAAAAATATTGTACCAATAATTACGTGAAAACCATGAAAACCAGTTAACATATAAAAAATTGAGCCATAGATTCCATCAGAAATAGAAAAAGGAGCATTTACATACTCATAATATTGAAAACCTGTAAAAATTGCAGCTAAAATTATTGTTATAGCTAAACCTGTAATAGCATCTTGTTTTAATCCAGCTCTTAAAGCATAATGAGAGTAAGTTAAAGTAGCACCTGAAGTTAATAAAATTAATGTGTTTAAAAAAGGAATTTTCCAAGGATTTAAAGGAGTAATTCCAAAAGGTGGCCAAGTACATCCAATATCTACAACAGGATTAAGGCTACTATGAAAAAATCCCCAAAAAAAACTTAAAAAAAAAAGAGCTTCAGTTAAAATAAATAAAATCATTCCTAATTTTAATCCTTCTTGAACACTTTTTGTATGAGCTCCTTCAAATACACCTTCACGAATAATATCTCTAAACCAACTAAACATTACTACTAATACTAAAATAAGACCAATAATAGCCATGGTAAAACCTCTTTCAAATTTATGAAAAAATAAAACTAGTCCAGATGTTAATACAAGTGATGAAAATGATATTAAAATTGGCCAAGGACTTGGGTTTACAAGATGGAAACTATGCTTGTGTATATTGTTATTTTTATCTATTTTATACATTTTTTTTTTACGCGTTTAAAACTGGACTCGAACCAATAACCAAATGGTTAACAGCCATTTGCTCTACCTATTGAGCTATTCAAACTTAAGCAACAACGGACTTGAACCGTTAACCCTTTCGTTGTAAGCGAAATGCTCTACCAATTAAGCTAGTCACTTTTAGGTTTAGCAGGACTTGAACCTGCGTTTTTACCGTTATGAGCGGTGGGTTCTACCATTAAACTATAAACCTATTATTAATTTTTATTTCTTACAGGACTTGAACCTGCACTATTACCGTGAAAAGGTAAGGTCCTGCCGATTAGACGAAAGAAACAAAAAAGACAAGAAGTTCTTTAAAGTATATGGCTCCTTATTAAAAAGATAAAAACCTTTTTTTTAGCAAAAGTAGGAATCGAACCTACGACCTTTGGGTTATGAGCCCAATAAGCTACCACTGCTAGTATTTTGCTACTAAAAAAATACTGTTAAATTTAATTATTTTTATTTCAGCCGCACGTTCCCGTACGACTACCTTGTTACGACTTCATACTAGTCACAAAAGTATACTACAAAATAAACTTTAAATTTTCCTATCTATAATTTGATAAAAAGAAATAAAAAAAAAAAAGTTTATAAATTCATAAACTGTTCACTTCCAGCATGTGACGGGCGGTGTGTGCAAAGTCTAAGTACAACTTCACCGTAGCCTGCTGATCTACGATTACTAGTGATTCCAGCTTCATATAGACGAGTTACAGTCTATAATCCGTATTAATATTCTTTAAAGATTAACTCCAAATTGCTTTATCGTAGAACTTTTTGTAAATACTATTGTAGCACGTGTGTAGCCCAGTTTATAAGGGCCATAAAGGCTTGACGTAATTCTCTGCTTCCTTTGAATTATCTTCAATCATCTTTTAATTATAAAAAGCTTAATAAATTAGTAAAAAAAAAAGCTAATATAAAAATTAAAATAAGAGTTGCGCTCGTTGAAAGGACTTAACCAAACATCTCACGGCACGAGCTGACGACAGCCATGCAGCACCTGCATAAATTTTAGTGTTATAAAAATTTTTTTATACTTTTCACACTAATTTTAATAAAAATAAAATTATTAATAAATTTACATTCAAAAACTGGTAAGATTTTGCGTGTGTTATCGCATTAAACCACATACTCCACCACTTGTATAGACTCCCGTCAATTCCTTTGAGTTTCAATCTTGCGATTATACTTCCCAGGCGGAATGCTTAATGCGTTAGCTTTATATCTACTTTAAACCAAATAAATATTAGCACTCATCTTTGATGGCATAGACTACTAGGGTATCTAATCCTCTTTGATACCTATGCTTTCGTCTCTCAACGTCAGTAATAACCCAGCTAACTGCTTTCGCTTTTGGCATTCTTTTACTAATTTCTGGATTTCACCCCTATATAATAAAATTCTGTTAGCTTAAATTATACTCTAGCAAAAATGTGTTATAAACCTTTTAAACGTTAGTCTAATTTTTAATTTATAAGAGTAATTGCCGTCTACAGACACTTTACGCCCAATTATTCCGGATAACGCTTGTTCCTCCCGTATTACCGCGGCTGCTGGCACGAAATTAGCCGGAACTTTTCATTAAATACTATCATTATTTTCTTTAATTATCTAACTTTACAGCAAAAATTGCCTTCATCATTTATACAGTATTACTGGATCAAGCTTTCGCTTATTGTCCAATATTCCCCACTGCTGGCTTAAAGCCTGAACCTTTCTCAGTTTCAGCGTGATTGTACATTCTCTCAAACCAATTATGAATCATTAGCTTGGTAAGCTTTTACCCCACCAACAACCTAATTCAACATAAGCTTATCTTATACCGGTATTAAACCTTTTCATAAAATTAAGTAATTAACTATATTTCAAAAATATAAGGCAAATTCTTATGTATTACTCACTTGTGCGCCATACTTTTTTTTATAAGTATTAGACTAGCATGTGTAATGTATACTGTAAGCGTTCATCCTGAGCCAGGATCAAACTCTTAATATATTAAAAATTATAAATAGAAATGATGGGATTCGAACCCATGGCATATAATAATATATGCTTTGGTTTAGCAAACCAACGCATTAGACCACTCTGCCACAATTCTTAAAAAAAAAATATAATATTAGTACTTATAAACTAAAACTTTTACAAGTTGTACATTCTAAGCCTATCGAAGTAATAATCTATTACCTATATTGAAAACTTGTTAATTAAAAGTAAGCTTCTCACTTAAAATGCCTTCAGTGATTATCTTTTATAAACGTAACTACTTGGCACTGCTATTACTAACAACCAATCCATCAGAGGTTTACTTAACTCGGTCCTCTCGTACTAGAGTTTGATCTTTAATGTTTTCTATATTTGCAGCAGATAGGGACCGAACTGTCTCACGACGTTCTAAACCCAGCTCACGTACCACTTTAATCGGCGAACAGCCGAACCCTTGGAAACTTCTTCAACTCCAGGATGTGATGAGCCGACATCGAGGTGCCAAACTGTTTCGTCGATGTGAACTCTCAGAAACCATCAGCCTGTTATCCCCGGCGTACCTTTTATTCGTTAAGCGATAGCTTTTCCACACAAAACTACCGGATCACTATGACCGACCTATAACTCACTAGTCATAAATCTCTGCTTGATTTGTCAATCTTACAGTCAAAAAAGTATATGCCATTGCACTTAAAAATAAAACCTTATTTAAACCTTTCTTTGTACACCTCCGTTACTTTTTAGGAGGTGACCGCCCCAGTCAAACTACCCTTCATAAGCTGTCTTTCGTTTAAGAAATTAGTATAATTAAATTTTAAGAGTGGTATTTCACAGATGTAGGTTTTAAGTACTCCCACTTATTCTACACAAAAAATATAATAATACAACATAAAATGGCAGTAAAGGTGCACGGGGTCTTTCCGTCTAACTGCAAATAATCCGCATCTTCACGGATATTTTAATTTCACCAAGCTTGTGTTAGAGACAGTAAAGAAGTCGTTACACCATTCATGCAGGTCGGAACTTACCCGACAAGGAATTTCGCTACCTTTGGACCGTCAGAGTTACAGCCGCCGTTTACTGCAGCTTATTATTCAAGCAAAAACAAAAATATTTTACTTAACAGCACCGGGCAGGTGTCAGTCCCTATACATCTTTTTTCAAATTTGCAGAGACTTGTGTTTTTATTAAACAGTCGCTTCTTTCTCTTTAGTGACAACTTAAGTATAACTTAAGTTACTCTTTCTCCCGAAGTTACAGAGCCAATTTGCCGAGTTCCTTTAACACAATTATCTTGTTACTTTAGTTTATTCAACCTATCAACCAGTGTCGGATTAAAGTACGGTTTTTATTAAATTTGCTATTTCCAGAAAGCAATCAAATCTTCATTCTATATGCTTTGTCACAAATTTTAAAATTTTATTAAAAAATAACCCATCAGTTTATACGTTAGTAGATTAACCTTAGGGACCGTTTTACCCGATTCTTTTAAAAATTGAATCGAAAACTTTTGATATTCAGTATTAATGATTAACTACATTAAAACAGCTACTCATGCCAGTATACTTTCTTCTAATATCATAATAATATGAATTTTACAATTAAACATTAAATATATAGAATATTCTGCTACCAATTTATATATTTATATAAATTTTTTAACTTCGGATATTTTTTTAAGTTTCGTTACATTTTCAAAATATAAAAACTTCATAAATGAGCTATTACGCTTTCTAAAAAAGATAGCTGCTTCCAAGCTTACTTTAAGATTATCTTCGTTTTTATACTTTTTTTTCACTTAAAAAATAATTAAAATCCTTATTTAAAAATCTGGGCTGTTTCCCTCTTGATTAAAAACCTTATCGCTTATAATCTGACTTTAAAACCTAATTAAATATATTCGAAGATTATTAAAACTTAGTAAGATAAAGATACCCCCCTCGTTTTAAAAGAGCTCTACCATATTTAAAAAATTGTTTTAAGCTATACTAAAATATATTTCGCAGAAAATCGGCTATCCCTAAGTTTGATTAGCCTTTCACCCCTAATCACAAGTCATCCCAATCTTTTGCCACAGACACGGGTTCGGTCCTTCTACCTTAAGATATTCAACCTGCTCATAATTAGATCACTTAGCTTCGGATCTTATGTTTATAACTTTAACATTTTATTAAAATTTACTTTAATTTAGCCTATTTTTTATTATTAAGCTTGCTAAAAACATAAACTCACTGGCCCATTATGCAAAAGGTAAATTATAACTTTAAATATAAGCTTTAATCAATTTATATGCACAAAATTTCAAATTCTTTTAAAGCTAAAGAAGTTCTTTTTCATCTTTCCTTCACAGTACTTGTTTACTATCGATTATTTGCTTATATAAGACATAAGAGTGGAATCCTAACTTTAATAATAAATTAATTTATTCATTATTCTTTGTTTACAGGTTTTTTAGGTCTGTAAAATAAATTTTAAACCATTCAACAGGACTAGCACCTTTTATTGTTCAAAAATTAAAACAGTTTTAAAAAATTTATTATGTCTAAAAATTGCGTTCGCTCGCCACTAATAGCAATATCTCGTTTGATTTCTCTTCTTATATGTTACTAAAATGTTTTACTTCACATATCTTTAAATTTTTCACTAAAATTTTTCAATATAAGGAAATAAGAATTCAATTTTTAATTATTTCTTATTTATGCAATACACATCCTTTTTAAAACAAATATCTAGATATCCTTTAAGTGCATTATTTTTATTAATAAAATTCGTTATAATTAAAATAACTATGTTTCCCAGAATCTAGTATCTAATACTTATTTTAAGGATAACGAATAAATTCTTATGGTGTTATGTCTTTATATTTTTTGAAAAAAAACATTATATCATATAATGAAAAAACTTTTCAAAATCAGAATAATGCGATTCGAACGCATGACTTCCTGATCCCAAATCAGATACGCTACCACTGCGTCATATTCTGAATTATTTTAAATGTTTAAAATAATTTAAACATTATTGATCTACTAATTTATTTTATTGATAAGAAATTTAATCTCTATTAACAGCATCTTCATCAAAAATTTCAAAAGTACTATTATATCTTTGATATAATATTAGCATAATTAAGCCAATAGCCGCTTCTACTGCAGCTACTGTTAATATAAAAATGGTAAATATAAAACCTTGAACTTCACCAAAATACACAGACATACATACAAAATTAAAAGTAATAGATAAATACATTATTTCAATAGCAATTAAGTAAGAAATATAAGATAATCTTCCTACTAATATACTTAAAAAAGAAACAAAAAATAAAGTAAAATTAATAATAATTTGAGAAAGAATCATAAAATTTATATATAAAAAATATCAAAAAAGCTTAAATTTACAACATGAAAAAAAAATAAAATAAATAAAAAAGGAACATAAGTATTCCAACCTAATACCATTAATTGATCATATCTATATCTAGGAAAAGCTGCTCTAGCGTATATAAATAAAATTACAAAAAATAACATTTTAATAATAAACCAAAAATTTGATGGAATAAAAAAAAAAAGGTCACCAATTAAAGGTAAAGGATACCAACCACCTAAAAATAAAATAGTTATTAAACAAGACATTAATAACATATGACTATATTCACTTAAAGAATATAAAGCAAAAGCCATACCAGAATACTCTGTATTATAACCTGAAACAAGCTCAGCTTCTGCTTCAGGTAAGTCATAAGGATGTCTATTTGTCTCAGCTAAAGTTATGCTAAAAAATATAGGTAATAAAATAAATAAAGGTATCACATTCCAAACTACTTTTTGAGAAACTACTATATCAACTAATTTTAAAGAATTAGAATAAGAAATACAAATTAAAATAGCTATTGCTGTTGAAATCTCGTAAGATATCATCTGAGCTGCTGATCTTAAACCTCCAAGCATAGAATATTTAGAGTTACTTGACCAACCTGATAATAAAATTCCATAAACATTAAGTGAGGATACAGCTAATAAGTATAAGATTCCTAACTCAATTTCTGATAAAACAGAATACATATCAAAAGGTATAATTGCCCAAGGAAGTATACTTAAAATAAAAGCAAGTTGAGGGGCCATTTTAAAAATAAATGTTTGTGACTCCACAGGAGAAATTAATTCTTTAACTAATAATTTTAAACCATCAGCCAAAGGTTGCAATAAACCAAAAGTTCCAACAACATTAGGTCCTTTACGTCTTTGAATTGCTGCTAATACTTTTCTTTCTAATAAAGTAAAATAAGCAACACCAATTAAAACACCTATAATTATTATTAAAACAGAAATAATACTAAAAAAAAAATTATACATAAATATACTTTACTTAAAATATATAATGACAAGGGACTTGAACCCTACATAAAAACTATAAATATATTATAATTATCATTATATGCTACAACGAAAAAGACGGGAGTTGAACCCGCATAAGTTAACGCGACAGGTTAATACTCTACCTTTAAGCTACTTTTCCTACTAATTTTTATATTAGTGATAAAGGGAGTTGAACCCTTAATTTTTGGATTATGATTCCACTGCTTTACCTGCTTAAGCTATAACACCATCATGTTAAAAAATAGGTATAGGTAGATTTGAACTACCGACTTTACGCTTATCAGGCGTATACTCTGCCAACTGAGTTATATACCTCGGGTGGATGCCAAATGAATTGAGTACATAAAAATAATAATTTTTAAAAATTAATTAGCTATTTTTATTTGAATTAATATTTACTGATTTTTTATTATTTTCTTCTGCTTTTATATCAATATTTTCTTTTGTTTCTATTCTTGCTAAAAAAGAAAAATTATTATAAAAAGAAGGTTTATTAGAATTTTTAAAGAAATAAGATTTTATTGTTAAATTTATAAGATTTTTTAAATAGTCAATTTTTGAATTTAATTTAAGAAATGCAGCTATTCTTTGGATAAAAATATAAACTTGTTTATAAATATAACCAAGAAATAAATGCTCTTTAAAAGTAATACCTCTACCTAATAACCATGCAGTAATAAAATAAAAAACAGTACAAAATAAGCCTAAACCTGTATAAGGATCTTCCACAGATTTTTGTCCTATCCAACCTAAAATTAAAAAATTACCAGCAAATAATGTAAAAAGTACAATATGACTTGATTTAAAAAAAGATGACTTAGATAATTGATCTCTAAGAAAAGGTAATATAGCTAAAATAGCAATAGAACCAAACATAGCTATTACTCCACCAATTTTATTTGGTATAGATCTTAAAATGGCATAAAAAGGTAAAAAATACCACTCAGGAACAATATGAGCTGGAGTTGATAATGAATTAGCCATAATATAATTATCAGGATGACCTAAATCATTTGGTCTAAAAAAAACATATAAAGAAAAAGCAATTAAAACAATAATTAAAGAAAATAAATCTTTTAAAGTAAAATAAGGATGAAAATTAATATTATCTAATTTTCTATCTAATCCTGTAGGATTACTTGATCCTGCTTTATGTAAGTAACTTAAATGTATAATAACAGCAGAAGTAATTAAAAAAGGTAAAAGATAATGAAAACTATAAAATCTATTTAAAGTGGGTGCTCCTACACAAAATCCTCCCCAAATCCAAGTAACAATATGTTTACCAAATTCAGGTATCGCAGAAAAAAGATTAGTAATAACTGTAGCTCCCCATAAGCTCATTTGTCCCCAAGGTAATACATACCCCATAAACGCTGTAGCCATCATTAAAAAAAAAATTATAATACCACTAATCCAAATTTTTTCATTAGGGTAAGAATATGCATTATAGTATAAACCTCTAAAAATATGGGCATATACAACTAAAAAAAAAAAAGAAGCACCATTTGCATGAGTATATCTTATTTGATAACCAAAAGGAACATCTCTCATAATAAATTCTACACTAGCAAAAGCATAACTTTCGTGCGGAATGTAATACATTGCTAAAAAAATTCCTGTTAAAATTTGTATAACTAAACAAATTCCTGCAACAGCTCCAAAGCTCCAAAAATAACTAATGTTAGAAGGAGTTGGATAATTAATAATATGGGAATCAATAAAGCCAGCTCCAAACTCTTTATTCCATCTTTCTTTTCTTGTTATATTATTCTCTGGAGTTGTGTTATTTTTAATAAACTGTTTAGTATTTTCAGTTTTATTTCTTGTTATTAAGTTTAAATTTTTTTTATTATTGAAAAAAAAATTTTTAATCATAAAGTTTATACTAGATATCGGTAAAACGGGGGTCGTTTACTATACATTATTCTATTTATAATTAAACAAATAAATAACATATAATATACTAAGATCTTGAAAACACCACAACACAAAATTAACTTCTTACTACAGGATGATCTAAATCACTATTAATAGCAATTAATTCATCTAAAGTAAAGCCGTCAATAGCCTCAACTAAATAACCAATAGATTTAGAAGGTAATAACCATAAAGCAAATTTAAAAGGAGATAATACTACAACAGATATAGGCATAAATGCATGGTTAATACCACAAATTTCACTGCATTGTCCATAGAATAATCCAGGTCTTTTAATAAATAAAGGCATTTGGTTTAATCTACCAGGGCAAGCATCTAATTTAATACCAAAAGAAGGAACAGCCCAACTATGTAAAACATCTACAGATGTAATAATTAATCTTAAATGAGTATTATATGGTAAAAATAAATGATGATCAGTTTCTAATAATCTATTTGCTCCAGCCATTTCTTTATAATTTTCTAAAGGTAATAAAAAAGAATCAAAAGATCTTACTTCTGCAGGAAATTTTACATTTTCAATAGTATAAGCATATTCCCAATACCATTGATGACCAATAATTTTAATTGTAATACTACTTTCAAGTAATTCTTCTAAAGAATATAATAAAGTAAAAGATGGAAAAGCAATAAAAATTAAAATAATAGCAGGTATAATTGTCCAAATAATTTCTAATTGACTATTATGGGTAAATTTATAAGCTTGTTTATTATCTCTAAATTTAAGAACTGCAGCAGAAAGCATCCAAAGAACAAAAAAAAATATAAGAATTAAAAAAAACATAATATAATTATGAAAATGAATCATACCTTCAGCCATTGGTGTAGCTGGATCTTGAAAACGAATTTGCCAATCATAAGGCATATCGTTAAATGAAAAAAAAAATTAAATAAAGTTGATAGCATAATTATAAAAACAAGTGGAAAAATTTACTAGAATAGGTGATTAGCGAGACTTGAACTCACATGAAATAGAATCACAATCTAACACTCTACCATTTAAGCTATAATCACCTATTAAAGACTAAAACTACCCATTACTGGACTTGAACCAATACTCTAATATAGAAACAAATTTTAAGTCTGTCGCGTCTACCACTTCCGCCAAAAGGGTAGTTTTTTTTTAATAACCCGGCTAAAAGGACTCGAAACCTTTTTTAATCGATTTAAGGTCGATAGTCTTACCCATAGACGATAGCAAGGGGCGAAATTAGGAAACGCCAAAACCCTTATAAGTTATTAATTTTTTGTAGAAGCTACATATTTATCATATACTGAAAGTTTATATATAGCATAAGATACTCCAAAAATAGAAACTATAAGACTAAAAAAATCAAGATGAGGTAAAAAAAAAAAAAATAATAATAATAAAAAAAAAAAACCTATTTGACCCATTACACTACCAAGACCAGAATCAACAGAATCCTGAAGCATTTCTCTTCCAATAAAAGTTAACTTAGCTATACCGTGTGGACCAAAAGTTTCTAAAATACCTCTATCTACACTATGATATAAAAAAAAACTATATAAAAGAAAATGTTTACTTATATAAGTATTATATATTTTATCAAAATACCATTTTTTATTTAAAAAATAATAAAGCTTAATAAAAATTTTAGTAAATTTAACATAAAAAAAATTAAACTTACCATTTAAATATAAAAATAAGCATAAAAATAAGCCAAGAAAACTAAGAAAAAGAGGTAAAAGTTGAAAAAAAAGATTAATAAATTCTACATCAATAGAAGAATAATTATAAGGAAAAATAAAAATAGAAGAATTCCAGAAATCAGTACCAAAACCTATAAAAAAATCTTTTGTTAAATAACCTATAAAAATACTTAAAATTGATAAAACAATTAATGGAATATAAATTTCTAAAGAACCCTCATGAGCTTTTGTAATTATAGGTCTATTACCATTAGGATTAGTTAAAAAAACTAAAAAAATTAATCGCATAGAATAAAATGCTGTAAAAAAAGCAGCTAAGCTTCCTAATAAATAAGCAAATAAACCTAAAGAACTATATTTTGAATAAGCTAATTCTAATATATTTTCTTTAGAATAAAAACCAGCTAAAAAAGGAAAACCAATTAAAGCTAAAGATCCTATAAAAATAGCCATGTATGAAAAAGGTAATAATCGTAATAAGCCACCCATTTTTCGTATATCCTGCTCATCATTTAAAGCATGAATAACAGAACCAGCACCTAAAAATAATAAAGCTTTAAAAAAAGCATGGTTAGATAAATGAAACATTGCAGTTTCATACCCAGATAAACCACAAACAAAAATCATATAACCTAATTGACTACAAGTAGAATATGCAATAATTTTTTTAATATCATTCTGAAAAACACCAGTTGTAGCAGCAAAAAAGGCTGTTAAAGAACCTATAATAAGAACTAATTGGGACCCTACAATAGAATATTCAAAAAGATAAGAACATCTTACAATTAAAAAAATACCGGCAGTTACCATAGTAGCTGCATGAATTAAAGCAGAAACAGGTGTAGGACCTTCCATAGCATCAGGTAACCAAACATGTAAACCTAATTGCGCAGATTTCGCTGAAGATCCTAAAATTAAAAAAATACATATAATATCAATAGCATAAAAATCAGAAAAAAATAAGTATATTTGATAATTTAAAAAATGTTGAGGTAAATTAAATACAACATCAAAATTAAAAGAACCAAATAAGCTTATAATTAAAGCTAAAGCTAAAAATAAAAAAACATCACCAATTCGATTTAAAAGCATAGCCTTAATAGCCGATTTAGTAGCTTGAGTACGAGTATGCCAAAATCCAATTAATAAAAAAGAAACAAGACCTACACCTTCCCAACCAACTAATAACTGAAAAAAGTTATTTGTAGTTACAAGCATAAACATAAAAAAAGTAAATAAAGAAAGATAAGAAATAAATCTAATTAAATATGGATCATTTTCCATGTAACTTAATGAATAAAGATGAACTAAAAAAGAGATAAAACTTACAATTACAAGCATAACCGCGGTCATACTATCAAATAAAAATTCCCATTTAACTAAAACAGGAGGAAGTACAACCCAATTAATTGTTGAAATTTTGTAATATGAATCTACATTTAAAACATCTAAAAACAAGGAAAGAGAAATTAAACATGTAAAAAGAATGATTAATGTAGAAAAATAAACAATTCTTTTACCCAAAAAGTTGCCAAAAAAGCACCCACACAGAAAACTTATTAACGGTAATGTAATTAATGTTAAGAACATATATATGATTTAAAAAGTGAATTTATTATTTTGTTATAGTAAAGAAAGCTTATCCTCTTTTTAAGAGGATTCTTTTTATAGAGTTTTAAGGCTTAAGGGAGATTTTATAATAGTATATACCCTCAATTTTTATTTTAATTATTAAATTAACTACTAAATTTAACCTAAATTAAAAAATAGTTAAGTATATTAACAAATATAATTTAAAAATAAATTATATTTGTTATAAAATTTTAAAAAACTAACTTATCCTAAATCCTAGCTAAAAAATTACTAAGGGCTAAGGGAAATATGGGATTTGAACCCATGATGTTGTTACATGTCAACTTTCAAAATTGATGCATTAGACCGCTCTGCCAATTTCCCTTAGCTAACTCCTAAATAATAATTTATGCCTGATTAAGATCTGTAGCAGTATCAGAAGAAAATATATTCCAAAAATAGAACATATTTTTTATAAAAGAAAGTTGCTCAACGGTATGAACTTTTTTAATATAAATAAAATTAAAACCTACATTATAATTAATTAAGGAAAAATTTTTTAAATTTTTTTTAAATAAATTATATAATTTTGGAAAAAAAATAATTGGAATAAAACAATTTAACGATATTTTATCTTTTGAAACAATAAAATTTTTATTATTAAGTTCAAAAGATTCAAAAAGTAATCTTTTATTCAATTTTTTAAATAAATCAAGCTTAAGCCTGTCTTTATTAATAAAATAAATTAAATTTTTAAACTGTTTAGACGTAGTAAGGGTAGTCGTAAAATATAAAAATTTAATATTATTTTTATTTTCACCTATAGCTAGTTTAGGTGATAGTTGCACATACGCTTTTAAAAATAAAAATAAACGAATAATCATACCTTTTTCTACAGTCATTATTTGACTTGTTTTATTTTTTTGTGTTAGGGGTAAGCCTAACTTTATTTTAAATCTTACAAATTTAAAGAATTTAAAATAGTTTTTTAAGAGAAATTTGTGAGTTGCATCTAAATTTTCTATGTACATAAATATTATTCTTTTATTATTAAAAATTATAAATATTTTTTATTTTTTTAAAATATTTTATTATATGTGTTATCTAAGCTTAATTTCTAAGCATCTGTTCAAAAAATATTTTACTAGTAAGTATAATACAAATACCAACTTTATTATATAATTAATTCCAATAGGAATTAATATAGATCCTAATATCTTAAATAATTTAGAATTCTTTCTAAAAATAAAAAGACATGCTTACATATTTATAAGATCCTCTGATAAATCTACTACATTTAAATGAGCAAATAACATATAAATATTTTTAAAGAATAATTCGAAGCACTCAGTCCTCTTCAAAAAGCCCCAATAATTAAACAAAAATCTATAATATACCAATATCCAAACAGAAAAAAAAAGAAATATAGTTAGTCAAGCTATTTAACGTACAGGTGGTGTATAAAAACTTGAACTATCTGAAAATTGTTGAGCTGTCTCAGCTAAACCACAATGTATATATGTAGGTAAGCTAAGTTTAATTTGATTTAAAATAACATCAGGATAAATTCCAAAAAAAATAATAGGAATAAGTAATAATATTGCTGTTATAATTTCATATCTCTCTAAATTAGTTACTAATTTTATAAATTTAGAAGTATCTATAGGACCTAATAATAAATGTTTTAATAACTTAAAATTAAAAAGAATACCTAAAAAAATAGCAGGAACATTAACTAAAAACATACCGCGAGAAACACCATGTATAGCAAATAACATTAAAGCTTCTGCAACAAAATTTCCAGTTAAAGGCAATGCAATGTTTGCAAGAATAAAAGCAAAAAAAAAGAAAAAAAGACTAGGTGCAATTGTATATAATCCTTGGTAATGGGCAATATCCCTAGTATGAGTTCGTGCATATAAAAATCCTACTAAAAAAAAAAGACCAGAAGCAACAAAACCATGATTAATACCTTGAAAAATACTAGAAACAATTCCATCTTCTTTCATACTTAATAAAGCAACTAAAATAAAACACATATGCCCTACAGAAGAATAAGCAATAATTTTTTTAATATCATTTTGAAAAAATGCAAGTATTAATGCTGTAAGCACACCAAGACTAGCTAAAGCACAAACAATTACTCTATATAAAACATCTACATCAGAAAACATAAAAACATTAAAACGTAAAAGTCCATATAAACCTGCTTTTAATAAAACTCCAGCTAATAAAACAGAACCTGTTGTTGGAGCTTCTGAATGTGCTTCAGGTAACCAAATATGTAAAGGAAGAATTGGCATTTTAGCAGCAAAACTAATTAAAGCTAAAACCCATAATAAATTTATAGAACTTTTATCTAATAAAGAAGTTTTTCCTATTTGTATTAAACTATGAATATTTGTTGTACCTGTTAAATAATGAAGAGATACTATAGCTACTAAAAGTGTAACCGAAGAAGCTAAAGTATAAAAAATTAATAAAAAAGATGATCTAAATCGTCTTTCTTCTGTACTAAATTGTCCTAATAAAAATCCTAAAGGATAAATTAAAAATTCAAAAAGAATAAAAAAAACATATAATTCTAAAGCAGAAAAAGCTCCTAATAGCATAACTTCTAAAGCTAAAAGTAAAATTATATGCTTTCTTAAATTATTACCATCATATGTATAAGTTGCAAAATTAATACAACATAAAAAAATAAAAGATGTTAATAACATAAAATATAAAGAAATAGTATCAACTCCAAAAACATAAAAAGAAGATGTAACTAATGTTGGGAAAGGAATAAATTTTGTGCTTAACCAAATATATTGAAAAGCATGATATGGCATGCCAATGTTATAACGGTATAACATTGTAATAATTAAAAAAATAACAATTATATTTGCAGTAAAACTAACTTTTTGTAACTGTGATTTTGAAATTTGTTTATAAAATACAGCTAAAATAAGCGTTAATAATAAGACTAAGAATACAAGCATTAAAGCATTATAATCAAAGAATTCAAATAAACTTTTTTGTACTTGTTGAAACAAGGTTAAATCAGTGGTTGTTTTCATATTTTTTGTTTTGTGGGATCATAGCTTTTTAATAAAAAAAAAACTAAAAAAATAAATAAATAAATTACATAACATCATTAAGTGAAAAAACCTTTCAAAAAATAATATTATAATTAACGATCAATTTCACCAAATACAATATCTAATGTTCCAATAATAGTTACAACATCAGCTAATAAAGCATTTTGTGACATAAAATCTAAAGCTTGTAAATGATTAAAACCTGGAGCTTTTATTTTACAACGATAAGGCTTATTAGTACCATTAGAAATTAAATAAACCCCAAATTCGCCTTTTGGAGCTTCGCTAGCCATATATACTTCACCAGCAGGCACCCAAATATTCTCAGAAAAATATTTAAAATGATGAATTAATGATTCCATATTATTTTTCATATCAAAGCGAGAAGGGTTTACATTTTTAAAATCAGTAGATTTTATTTCACCTAATTCTATTAAATTCATAGCTTGATATATAATTTTTATAGACTGCAGCATTTCCTCTACTCGAACTAAATATCTGTCATAACAATCACCATTTATACCTACAGGGATTTCAAAATCTAATTCAGAATATGTTTCATAAGGCTGGTTATATCTTAAATCCCAAGCAATTCCTGATCCTCTAAGCATAACTCCGCTAAAACCTAATTCAAGAGCTTCTCTATAAGAAATATAACCTACATCAACAAGTCTATTTTTCCAAATTCTATTACTAGTTAAAATTTCATTTAGTTCAGAAACTCTAACACTAAATTGTTTTAAAAAAATATATAAATCATCTAAAAACCCTAAAGGTAAATCACTAGATACTCCTCCTGGTCTAATATATGCAGCATGCATTCTAGCTCCAGAAACTCTTTCATAAAATTCAATTAATTTTTCTCTCTCCTCAAAGCACCATAAAAATGGTGTCATAGCCCCAACATCCATTGCATGGCAACCTATAGCTAATAAATGGTTTAAAAGTCGTGTAATTTCTAAAAAAATAACTCTAATAAATTGAGCACGTCTTGGAACCGTAATATTAGATAGTTTTTCAACAGCCATAGAATAAACATGCTCTTGCGCCATCATTGATACATAATCTAACCTATCAAAATAAGGTAAAGCTTGTAAAAAATTTTTATTTTCTATTAATTTTTCAGTTCCACGATGTAATAAACCAATATGAGGATCTGCCTTTAAAACAAACTCACCAGATAATTCTAAGATAAGTCGCAAAACTCCATGCGCTGCAGGATGCTGAGGACCAAAATTTACAGTAAAACTTTTAAGTTTTTTAATTACTTCAGTTTTCATTTATTATAAATTACCAAGGAGATTTAAAACTAAAATTTCTATATTCATGAGATAATTGTACTAAAGTATAATTCATTTTTTTGGTTTTAAAATTATATTTTAATTCATTATAACCCACTAAAGGAAAAGATTTTAAAAGAGGAAAACCATCAAAACCATAATCTGTTAATATTCTTCTTAAATTTGGATGATTTTTAAAAATAATTCCATACATATCCCAAACTTCTCTTTCCCACCAATTAGCACAAGAAAAAATAAAAGTTGAAGAAGGAACCATTTGAAACTCCTCTAAAGGAATTTTAATTCGTAATCTATTATTAAATTTTATACTTAAAAGTTCATAAACAACTTGATACTTATAATTTTTATCATAAATATTAACACCAGAAATACAAGTTAATAAACGATATTGTAAGTTAATATGATTTTTAACAAAAAATAAGGTTGAAAGTAAAAATTTTTTATCTGTAAAAAATATAATATTTGTTAGACTTGAATGACCTATAATAATAGGTATAGTTTTATAAAATTTTTGTAAAATATTCATAAATTATTTTAATAAGGTATATTCAATAATATATGAAAAAAATTCTCCATATAAAACTGATAAAATAGAAAAAATAAATAAGAACGAAATACATAAAGCTAAAGATTCATTTTGCTTTGTCTTAAAAACTCGATCAATATCATCTTTTTCAAATAATTTAGGATAAACAGATTCTGTTTTTGTTTCAAAAGCAACAATTTTTATAAATCTTAAATAATAAGCTAAAGGTAATATAGAAATTGATAAATATATAAAAGCATAATTAGCATAAGATAGCGAAATAAAACTTTCTACTAAGCTTACTTTTAAGAAAAAAAATAATAAGATAGGTAATCCTGAAAAATTAAACATAATATAAACAATAATACCACCTAGAACAGGATGAGATTTTATAAAACCAGTAAAATCTGATATAAATATTTGTCTAAAATACCAGCTATTAGCTAAATGTGAATATGATCTATTAAAAATATTAATAAAAGTATAATTATTACTAATAAATAAGAATAGAGTCCATAAAAGAAAAGTGTGAATAATATAAAAAAAAATAAATAAAATACCATTAACTATTGATGAAACTGTAGGTAAAACAAAAAATAATAAAATAGTTACAGTAGGTATTAATGACATATAAAGAAAAAAGCGTTTAATTTTTTCTTGACCATAAGTTAAAACTGATACAAAAATAATGTTTAAAAAAGCTACTAAGTAAACAATTTGACTTATAGTTATAAAAGATGAAGCTGATATTAATGACATAAAAAAAAATATCGCAACTAAATATAAAAATTTAAATAAAGTTACAATAACTAATAAAGGTCCAAAAGCCATTATACTATATAAATCCACAGCCATAGTATGAAAAGGTAAAAAACCCATTTTATAAAAAAAAGTTATTAATATACATAAAAAACCAAAAGTAGATAATTTATCAAAAAGACTAAACATAGAGTTGTCTAAATTTAAACTATCTAAGGATGGATACAAGTTTAAAAAAAAAATTTCATTATATGATAAAGTACCATATACAAAATAAATTAAACTTGCACCAAAAACAAAAAGACCAGAGAATACACATCCATATAAATAGGCTTTTAAGCCCATATCCACAGTTAAGATATTTAAATCAGTTTCATATTGTGTATGTAATCCTATAAGTAAGTAAACAAGAAACGAAAGTAATTCTAAAGAGCAAAAAGTATGAATTAAATTACCATTAAATGATAATAAAAATTCATAACCAGCTAATATAGTAATTGCTAAAATAGTATAAAAACGTAAATTATTTATTTTATCGTTAGAATTTCTAACGGTATATAGGATTAAAAAAGAAATAAAAAAGTAAAATAATAAAAATAAGTCTAATAAAGATAAAAATTCATTTTCAAAAAATTCTAAAAAAAAAGAAAGAATTATTCCTTGTAATATTCCATAGCTAATAAGCTCAAGACTTTTTAAGCTTTGAAATTTAGAAGAAATAAAAATTCCATTCTTATTAATATCGTATTTTGATTTAAAATTAAAAAAACTTAAATTTATTTTTTTTAGATTATTAAATACTATAAAATTACTTTTATTATTAAACAATAATGATGTTGATTCTAAAATGATAAATTGAAGAATAAATATTGTTAAGAAAATTTCATTTATTTTTGAGTAAGCGTTAATCATATTATTATTATTATTTATTTATTCAAAATGTGAATTAAACACAACGGATACTATTATCAAAATATAATAACTAAGAAAAAATGAAAAAACAATTTAAAAAAGTATTACTATTAAAAAATTACGGTATTAATAAAAAAAATTTATCAAACATTTATTTAAATACTTTAATAAATAAAAGATTAAGTAAAATAAATTTTAAACAAAAACATTTATTAAAAATAAATAAATTTATTTCTACTAAACTTTATATAAAAAAGTTAAATAAAAAAAAAAAGATTAGAATTAAAACTCGTAAAAAAGTTTCTAAAAATTTAAAATTTAAAATAAAAATTAAAAGTTATATTGGAAGAAGACTAATTTTAAAATATCCAATAAGAGGACAGCGTACACATACAAACGCTAAAACAGCTAGAAAATTAAGATTTTAATAAAAAAATATGACATCTACTTTTATGCAAGAATTATATTTAGAAAAAACTAACCAAGAAAAAAAATTAAAAAAATTAAAATTAAGAAGAAAATTAAAAAAATGTGTTAAAAAAATTTCTATAAAAATTAGAAGAAATAATATATTTTGTACATATACAAATTTAAAAACAAGAAAAATTTTATATACTGTTTCAGCTGGAAAATGTAATATTCCAATAACAAGACCAAAATTACGTTATGGAAGTATTGCTGTTTTATCATTATTTTTTGCTAGAATTAAAAAATTTTTAAGAAAAAGTTATATAATATTAGAATTATCATTACCTAAAAGTTATAAAAAAAGAATATTAAGAAAAGTAAGAAAATTCTTAAGAAGAAAAAAAATTTATGTTTTTTACAACCCTAAAAAATGTTTTAATGGTTGTAAAGCTAAAAAACTAAGACGAACTGGAAAATACAAAAATATAAAATTATATCAAGTTTAAAATGATTTATTTTATTGATTTTTTTTTTAGATTTTTATATTTATGTTTTTCTTTATTTTTATCTATTTTAATTTTTTTTTTTTTTAGTGAATACTT
>Ga0172367_10001309_pt1 | contig 36566 bp, 32 predicted proteins | sample Lak10m_FD_114542 | JGI IMG/M metagenome (GOLD analysis project Ga0172367, IMG submission 114542) | Freshwater microbial communities from Kabuno Bay, South-Kivu, Congo - kab_022012_10m | ecosystem: Environmental > Aquatic > Freshwater > Lake | place: Democratic Republic of the Congo: South-Kivu... | reverse complement strand
GCGAGCAGCTCGGACGGCGCGACGTGCACGTACTCGGGGTGCTCGTCGCCCTCGCGCACGCTGGTGGGCGCACGCAGCGACGGCGTGGCGGCCATCATCACTCGGTTCGCCAGCTCCATGATCTGGCCGGGGATGCGGTAGCCGACGCTGAGGCCGATGACCCGCGAGCCCTTCTGCGTCGGCAGGAAGCGCAGCACGTCGTCCCAGTCGTTCGGCGCCAGTGCGCCGGTGGCCTGGGCGAGGTCGCCCACCACGGTCATGCTGCCGTTCAGCGAGCGCCGGGCCACCATGTGCAGCTGCATCGGTGTGAGGTCCTGCACTTCGTCGACCACGATGTGGCCGTAGGTGCGGATCTCGTCGGCGTCGTCGGTCTTCTGCTTCGACGGCTTCGTGCCGAGATAGCTGCGCGCCTCGTCGAGCAGTGCGACGTCGTGTTCGGTCCAGCGCACCTCGTTCACGTCGGCATGACGCGGACGGTACAGCGACAGGTACTCCTGCTCGCTGAGATGCCGATGGCCCGCCAGCTTCAGCAACGCCTTGCTGCCGAACAGGTCGTGCAGCAACTGCGCAGGCGTGAGCACCGGCCACATGCGCTCGAGTGCTTCGCGCACCTCGGGCAGCGATCGAACGGCGTCCTTCACCTCGGTGGCCGTGACGTCGCCGAGGCGCGACGAGGCGGCCATCACCGACCACACCTCACCCTCCACCCAGCGGCGCGCCGCGTTGTGGCGGCGGAAGCGACGTTGCGCGGCCTTCACGATGCGCTGGCTCTCGTCGGCACGCAGGCGCACATAGCCGGTACGGAACGGCACGACGAGGTCGTCGCGCAGCGCACGCTCGCGGTCGGTGACCGCCTGGTCGATGACCAGGCTCATCCGCATGTCGCCCTTCACCCTCGCGGCGAGCGGCGAGTCGGCGGGATCGATGCCGTAACGCGCCCACAGCACGTCGGGAACGAGGTCGGCGAGCACCACCTGCTCGACGCCGGCCTCACCCAGCGACGGCAGCACGCGCTCGATGTAGCGCAGGAACACACGGTTCGGACCGATGACCAGCACACCCTGGTCCTCGAGCGGGAAGCGGTACGTGTACAGCAGGTAGGCAGCGCGGTGCAGTGCCACCACGGTCTTGCCCGTGCCGGGACCGCCCTGCACCACCAGCACGCCGGCCTGTGGTGAGCGGATGATCTCGTCCTGCTCGCCCTGGATGGTGGCCACGATGTCGCCGAGCTGGCCGGTGCGACCACGCGACAACACCGCGAGCAGCGTGCTGTAGCCGCGGATGCCGTCGGGACTGGTGACGGTCTCGCTGTCGTCCTCGGCGCCGATGCCGAGGTGACCCTCGCCGAACAGTTCGTCCTCGATGCCCAGCAACTGACGGCCCTGCACGTGGAAGTGGCGACGACGCACCAGCCCGAGCGACTCGCGACCGGTGGCGCGGTAGAACGGCTCGGCGATGGGCGCCCGCCAGTCGACCACCACGGGGTCGGCGTTCGCGTCGGCCACTGCGAGGCGGCCGATGTGGAACGACTCGAACTGGTCGGGCTGGTCGGGCTGGTCGGGCTGGTCGGCAGCCCGGTCGATGCGGCCGAAGACCAGCGCCATGTCGCCCAGATCGAGCTGCGTGAGACGGTTGAACACCGCTTCGTCGAACACATCGCGCTCGTAACGGGCCTGGAAGGTGCCGCCGAGCGTGCCTTCGTGGAGGCCACGCATCTTCCACGCGTCGGCCTTGCTCTGTTCGAGACAGGCGTACGCGAAGTCGATGAACTCCTGCTCAGCGGGAAGATCGGGGTGGTGCTGCGTCATGAGGACCTGTGCGCGGAATCGGTGAGGGGGCCCGAAAATGCGGTTCAGGAACTCTATCGGCGGCATTCCACCCAGCAACCGGCGCGCCAGAGGTGAGCGAATTCGCTAACCTGACGACATGATCGACGGCGCCACGCTCCGCGACCTCCGGCACCGCGCCGGTCGCACGCAGGCCGACGTCGCGGCGGCGGTCGGCATCCCGATCACGGTGCTCAGCGCCTACGAATGCGGCCGCCGGCAACCCGGGGTGGCCATCGCGACCCGCATCGTCGACGCGCTCGGGTTCCATCTCCACTTCCGACCGGTCCCCGACCCGCAGGTGCAGGCCCGCCGACTCGCCGATGTGCTCGGGCTGGCCGAGGCCCTGCCCTACACCGCGCGACCGCTCCACCGAGCGCGACGATGACCACGCTCGTCGAGCGCATCCTGGCCGTGGCCGACTCGCTCGAGCGATCCGGGCTGCCATGGGCGCTCGGGGGCGCGCTGGCCCTCGCGTACGCCACCGAGGAGCCACGTGGCACCCGCGACATCGACATCAACGTGTTCGTGCCGGCCGACCGGGCCGACGAGGTGTTCGCCGCGCTCCCCGCCGGGGTCGCGTACAGCGCCGCCGATGCCGACGAGGCGCGGCGCAGCGACCAGGTGCGCGTGTGGTGGGACGACACGCCGCTCGACCTGTTCTTCGCCGCCGACCCGTTCCATCTCGAGGTCGCCCGCCGATGCCGCGACGTCCCGTTCGAACACCGCACCATCCATGTGTTGTGCGCCGAGGACCTTGCGGTGTTCAAGGCGATGTTCGATCGCAGCAAGGACTGGGCCGACATCGAGGCGATGGCCGAGCTCGGTGGCATCGATCTGGCGGTCGCCGCCGATCGGCTGCGGTCGGTGCTCGGCGACGACACCCGCGTCGACCGGCTACGCGGGATCGCGCGCTGATCAGCTGGTGGTGGCGATGCCGCCGTCGACAGGGATGACCGCGCCCGTCACGTAGCTGCCGGCGCGGCTGGCCAGGAACACGGTCACACCCGCCATGTCGTCGGGGCGGCCGATGCGGCGCAGCGGTGCCGACGACGCGATGTTGTCGCCGAACGCCCGCAGCGTGGCCGCCATCATCTTGCTCTCGAACGGGCCGGGCGCCACGGCGTTCACCGTGATGTGCTCGGGCCCGAGCTTGCGGGCGAGTGCCCGGGTGAGGTGATGCACACCGGCCTTGCTGGCCGCATAGCTGTAGGTGTCCATCGGATTGACGTGCAGCCCGTCGATGGAGCCGATGTTGATGACGCGGGCAGGGTCGTCGTGCGAACCGCCGGCACGCAGCTGCGGGAGCAGCTTCTGGGTGAGGAAGAACACGCCCTTCACGTTGGTGTCCATCACCTTGTCCCAGGCGTGCTCGTCGAAGTCGTCGAGCGGCATACCCCATGTCGCGCCCGCGTTGTTGACGAGGATGTTCAGCACGGGGAACCGGCCGGCCACCTCGTTGGCGAGCGCCTCCACCCCCTCGAGCGAGCTCACGTCGGCACGAACCGCCTGCACGTGCCCGAACTTCGACAGCGCCTCCTGCGCCTCGTCGAGCTCGTGCTGTTTGCGCGAACTGATGATGACGCTCGCGCCCGCCTGCAGCAGGCCGCTGGCGATCATGAACCCGATGCCGCGGCTGCCACCGGTGACGACCGCGGTCTTGCCTTCGAGAGAGAAGAGATCCGACATGCCGGACATCCTGCTCCACGGCCTCGGCGGATAGCGTGCCGGACGATGAGTGGCGTTCCCTTCCTCGACGCTGCGGCCGGCCGGCCCGCGTCGCACACGCCCGTGTGGTTCATGCGCCAGGCGGGTCGCAGCCTGCCCGAGTACCGCGCCCTGCGCGGCGAGGGCAGCATCCTCGACGCCATCAAGCAGGTCGACCTGTCGGTGGAGCTCACCCTCCAGCCGGTGCGCCGCTACGGCGTCGACGCGGCGGTGCTGTACAGCGACATCGTCGTGCCGGCCCACGCCGTCGGCTTCGGGATCGACGTGGCTCCCGGCACCGGCCCGGTCTGCACCCAACCCTTCCGCACGGCCGACGATCTGCAGCGCCTCCGACCGTTCGAACCCGAGGCCGACACCCCGTACGTGCTCGACACCGTGCGGGCACTGGCTGCCGAGCTCTCGCCGACGGTGCCGCTGCTGGCCTTCGCCGGTGCACCGTTCACCGTGGCCAGCTACCTCATCGAGGGCCGACCGAGCCGCACGTACGAGCACACCAAGCGGATGATGCACACCGACCCGGCGCTGTGGCACTCGCTGATGGAGCGCCTCACCCAGCACGCCGTCGCATCGATCAGCAGCCAGCTCGCCAACGGCGGGCGCGCGTTCCAGTTGTTCGACAGCTGGGCCGGCACGCTCAGCCGCGCCGACTACGACCGGTTCGTCCTCCCCCACTCGTCGGCCGTGTTCGCACAGCTGAAGGCGCTCCACCCCGACGCGCCGGGCATCCACTACGGCGTCGGGTGCGACCACCTCCTCGAGAGCATGAAGGCCGCGGGCACCACGGTGCTCGGGCTCGACTGGCGCACCCCCATCCGCGAGGCGCGTGCGCGCATGGGCGCCGATCTGGTGGTGCAGGGCAACCTCGACCCCGTGCTGGCGCTCGCCGGCACCGAGGTGGCGCTGGCCGGCGCCGATGCCGTGCTCGCCGACAACGACGGCCACCCCGGCCACATCTTCAACCTCGGTCACGGCGTACACCCGCCCACCGACCCCGAGGTGCTCACCGCCGTGGTCGCCCACGTGCACGAACGGACCGCTCGATGACGCCTCACTCGCCCGCCGACAACGCCCACCGCACCGCGGTGCTCCTCATGGCCTACGGCACCCCGCGCACCCGCGAGGAGATCGAGCCGTACTACACCGACATCCGCCGCGGTCGCCCGCCCACCCCCGAGGCACTCGCCGAGCTCACGGCTCGCTACGAGGCGCTCGGTGGCACCAGCCCGCTGGCCGCGCGCACCGAAGCCCAGCGCGACGCACTGCAGGCCGCGCTCGATGCGGCGGCGCCGGGTCAGTACGAGGTGAGCCTCGGGCTGAAGCACGCCGAGCCGAAGATCGAAGCCGCGGTCGACGCCATCGCGGCGAAGGGCTTCCGGCGCATCGTCGGCCTCGTGCTGGCACCGCACTATTCGGCGTTCTCCATCGGCCAGTACCTCGACCGCGCCCGCACCGCTGCCGAGCCGCACGGCATCTCGGTCGCCGGCATCGACAGTTGGGCCACCGAGCCCGCCTACGTGGCGTTCATCGCCGCCGATCTGCAGGCCAAGCTGGCGGGCATGCCCGACGACACGAAGGTGCTGTTCACCGCGCATTCGCTGCCGCAGCGCATCATCGACGCCGGCGACCCGTACCCCGACGAGCTCCGTGCCACCGCCGAGGCCGTCGCCGAGGCCGCCGGGCTGAGCCGCTGGAGCAACTGGGCCATCGCGTGGCAGAGCGCTGGCCGCACTCCCGAGCCATGGCTCGGACCCGACATCCTGGCCGTCATCGACGATCTCGCCGGCTCCGAGAACGACGCCGCACACCCGCGCGGCGTACTGGTGAGCGCGGTCGGCTTCGTGGCCGACCATCTCGAAGTGCTCTACGACCTCGACATCGAGGCCGCACAGCGGGCCGCGTCGCACGACATCGCATTCGCCCGCACCGCGTGCGTCAACGACGACCCGACGGTGATGGCTGCGCTCGCGCAACGGGTCATCGCGGCTGCCGCATGACCACGGGTGCGCGTCGCATCGCCGTGGTGGGCGGCGGCATCGCCGGCCTGGCCGCCGCGCGTGCACTCGCCACGCATGCCGCCGCACCCGAGGTGGTGCTGTTCGAGGGCGACCAACGACTGGGCGGCAAGCTGCACACCTCGCCGTTCGCCGGCCACCCGGCCATCGACGAAGGGCCCGACGCGTTCCTCGCCCGCCTGCCGTGGGGCACCGGGCTGGCCACCGCCGTCGGCCTCGGCGACCAGCTCGTGTCGCCCGCCGCGGGCAAGGCCGCGGTGTGGTGGGACGGTCTGCACGACATCCCGCAGGGCCTGCTCCTCGGCATGCCCACCGACGTGCTCGCCCTTGCGAAGTCGAAGCTCATCCCCTGGCCGGGCAAGCTGCGCGCCGCCACCGAACCGTTCCGACCGCGCACGTCGCTCGACGACGACTCGCTCGGCGGCTACGTGCGGCGACGGTTCGGCGATGCCGTGCACCTGCGGCTCGTCGACCCGCTGGTGGGCAGCATCTACGCCGCCGACACCGACCACTTCAGCCTCGCCGCGGTGCCGCAGATCGCCGACCTCGCCGGGAAGGCCCGCAGCGTGCTGATCGCCGGCAGGAAGATGCCGAAGCCCTCCCCCGACGCCGGTCCGGTGTTCTACGCGCCGGCGGGGGGCATGGGACAGCTCGCGCTGTCCACCGCGGAGGCCGCACGTGCCGCCGGTGCCGACCTGCGCACCGGCGCCGAAGTGCAGCAGGTCGCGCAGGACCACAGCGGATGGCGTGTCGACGACGAGCGGTTCGACGCCGTATTGCTCGCCTGTCCTGCTGCGGCCAGCGCGGTGCTGTTGCGCGACGAACTGCCCGACACGGCCACCGGCCTCACCACCATCCCGGCCGCCGACGTCGCGATGGTGACGCTCGCCGTGCCCGTCGCCGCGTGGCCCGAGCACCTCCGCGCCCTGAGCGGCTACCTGGTCCCCAAGCCCGTTCAGCGCCTCGTCACCGCGGTGTCGTTCGGTTCGCAGAAGTGGACGCACTGGGCATCGCCCGACCACGTCGTGCTGCGCATCTCGCTCGGCCGCGACGGGTTGCCCGTGCTCCACCTCGACGACCAGCGGTTGCTCACCGCTGCCGTCGACGAGGTGGGTCGCCATCTCGGCCTCGACCTCCAGCCCATCGCGTCGCGCATCACCCGTTGGGCCGGCGCATTTCCGCAGTACCGCCCGCATCACGCGCAGAAGGTGGCCTCCATCGAAGCCGGGCTGCCCGCCGGCCTCGCGCTCGCAGGTGCCGGATATCACGGCATCGGCGTCCCTGCGTGCATCAACTCCGCGCAGAAGGCCGCCGCGCGGCTGCCAGACTGACGGAATGAAGCGGCGCATCGCCCTCGCCTCATTGGCCGCCCTGTCGTTGGTGGCGTGCGGCAGCGACGAGCCGCAGGCGGCCGACACCGTGGCGCCGAGCACCACCCGCGCCACCACCACGTCGTCGTCGACTACCACCACGTCGAGCACCACCACCACGCTCGAGCCGACCACCACCACCGAAGCGCTCCCGGTGCCGGCCCCGCCGCCCGACCCGCACGCCGACGAGCCCATCGTGGAGGTCGGCATCATCGAGATCCCGAAGATCGAGGTCGTGAAGACGATGTTCGAGGGCGTGTCGCTCACCGTCCTCGACCACGGCCCGGGGCACTGGCCGGGGACGGCCATGCCCGGCCATCGCGGCAACGTGGTCATCGCCGGTCACCGCACCAGCCACGATCGACCGTTCCGGCGTCTCGACGAGTTGGTGCCGGGCGACGAGATGTTCCTCAGCACTCTCGAGGGTCGCTTCCGCTATCTCGTGGTGAGCACCGAGGTCGTCGACCCGACGGCCATCCGCATCATCGAACAGCGTGACGGTCACACCGCCACGCTGTTCGCATGTCATCCTCCGGGCTCCACCAGGGAGCGCATCGTCGTCCACCTCGAACTGGCGGACTGAACCTCACGCCCGACGGCGGGTGAGCACCAACGAGCCGCCGATGCAGGCGATGCCGAAGCCGATGAGCAACAACGGCGTCGGGCTGCCGCCACCCGTGCGAGGCAGACCGCCCGGCGTCGTGGTGGTGGGACCACCCGAGACCACCGACGTGGTGGTGCTCCCGGGCGTCGTGGTGGTGGGACCCGAGGTGGGCGGCGGCGGCTCGGAGCCGACGATGGTGGTACTCACCTCGGCCGACAGTGCACACACGTGGCCGGCAGCCGGCGGAATGCACGACAGCGGCGAGCCGACCGGCTCGGCGCCGCGCTCGTCGTCGGCGTACGCACCGAGGATCTTGGCCTGGTTCACCAGCGTGGAGTCGGCCGCCACGTCGGCATCGACATCGACGACGATGCTGATCGCATCGGTGCTCTCACCGGCGGCGAGCGAACCGGCCATGGTGCAGGTCACCAACTGCGGGCGGGTGCTCTCGGTGAGCTCGCACGTGCCCCCGTCGCCGGCCACGGAGGCCGACACGAACGACACCGCACTGGGCAGGCGATCGAGCACCACCACCGGGTCGAGCGTCAGCCCGCCGGTGTTCTTGCCCTGCAGCGTGTAGGTGAGTTGACCGCCGGCGCCGATCAGGTCGGCCGACACCTGCTTGTCGATGCTCACCGAGGCGTAGCCGTTGGTGACCACCACGCTGATGTTCGAGCCGAGGTGACCGGAGAGCGTGAGGTCGGACGGCGTGATCACGCTGGTGACCGCCGTGCCACGACCCGTCTCCTCCACGATGTACTGGATGCCGGCGAGGTCGAGCGTGCTGGGCAGCGTGATGGTGGTGGGCGTGCCGGCCACGAGGTCGAACACCAGCACCTCCACGTACGCGTCACCGACGAGGCGCGAGACCGTGACGGTGTACGTCTCGGGCGTCGCAGGCGCTCCGATGAGGTTCTTCTCGACCACCACGGTGCGACTGCACACCACGTCGGTGGCGGCCACGGTGGCGATCACGGCGCCGTCGTGACGCAACGTGAGCGGTGCAGTGGTGGAGCCGATGGTGCGGCTCTCGCCGGCGGGCACCGTGGTGCTGCCGCCGTCCCACGAGACCGTCACGTCGGTGGCCTCGGTGTTGGTGACCGTGAACCAATACGTGGTGACCATGCCCGTGATGCTGACGGTGTTGCACTGCGCCACGACGTCGAAGTCGGGGTCGCAGTCGACCGTGATCTCCACGTCGGGCATCGCCACGCCGTTGATCGACACCGTGAACGTGTGGGTGCCGTCGGCGAGGTCGCCGATGGTGACCGTGGTGGAGCCACCCGGCGCCACCACGTGATCGACGCCGGCGATGGTGAACGTGGCGTCGAGGTCGTCACCGAGGTTCTCGAGGAAGAAGTGCACGCTGCCGTCGAAGGCGGCGCACTCCTGGGTGACCGTCACCCGCGGCGACAGGTCGCAGGCGATGTCGACGTCGAACGACAGGTCCTGCTTGCCGGCGGTGACGTGAATGGTGTGCGTGCCGTCGGTGAGACCGCTGAGGACCACGTCCTGCGACTCGCCCGGTGCCACCTCGTACTCCACGCCCTCGACCACGAACGTGACGGGCTCGTCGCCGCCGACGGTGGTGAGGGTGACCGTGACCTGGCCGTCGTTGGCGACACATGCCTTCGACACCTCGATCATGCCCTTGCCCTCGTCGGGCGGCTCGCAGTCGTGCTCGTCGTCGTCGGGCACCGACGTGCTGGTCGACGAGTCGTGCTCGTCGTCGCTGGTGGAGGAGCCCTCCTCGTCGGTGGTGGACGAGCCGTACTCCTTCTCGGTGGTGCTGGTCGACGAGCCGTACTTCACGCTCGTGCTGGTCGACGAGCTGCTGCTGCTCGGCACGTAGGAGTTGGTGCGGGCGCCGTACGACTTCACGCTCGAGCTGCTGCTCGACGAACCGGCCTCGTCGTCGTCCTCGGTGGAGGTGCTGCTCGACGAGTCGTGATCGTCGTCATCGTCGTCATCGGTCGAGCTGCTCGTCGACGAGTCGTGATCGTCGTCGTCACCCGGCTCGGCCGGGCACTCGTCGTCGTGCGGCTCGTCGTGGTCGTCGTCGCAGTCGACCTCGAAGTGCTGCGAGAAGTCGGCCTCGTCGGTGAACACCTTCACCTCGTACTCGCCGTCGGCGAGACCGGTGAACGTGCGGCTCTCCGAGCCGTTCGGGGCCACCTGGACGTCGGTGGCCTCGTGGGTGATCGGATCCACGACGGTGTAGGTGACCACCTCACCACCGGTGTTGAACATGTTCACGGTGATCGCGCCGTCGCCGGCCACGCAGGCCTGCGATGCCGTCACCGACGGCACCTCTTCGTCGCAGTCGACCTCGATGTCACGCGAGTGGTCGTCGTCGTCCTTGGTGACCTTGATGTGGTGGCGGCCCTCCGACATACCGTGGAACCGCACCTGCTCTTCGCCACCGGCGGGCACCGAGTAGGTCTCGTGCTCGTCGCTGCTGTCGGGGCTGTAGACCTGGAACTCGGCGTCGTGGGCGAACGGCCCGGCCGGGTTGCTGAGGGTGAGGGTGACCGAACCGTCGGCGTAGCCCGGTGCGCTGCCGTCGCACTGCAGTTCGTGGTCGACGTGTGCGTCCTCGTCGCAGTCGGGCTTCTCGAGGTGCACCTCGTCGTCGCCCTCGTCGTCGGGCGACTCGCCGTTGCCCCACTGGCTCTCGGGCGACGACGACACGACGATCGACGTGGCGCCGTCGGGCCAGGTGAAGCTGCCCGAGAACTCGTACCCGTTGTCCGACGAGTACGAGCCGTGTCCGACCTCCTGCCGGGATCCGCCGTCGCTGCTGCGGTACACGCGGACGTCGTCGTTCTTGCCGTTCTCGCCGCGCTCCCAGGAGTGCGACTTCCACTCCACGGTGCCGTCGCACTCGGCCGACGCTTCGAGGTGCGCGGTGTGGGCACTGGCGGCACCCGACAGCATCGGTGTCACCGTCAGCAGACCGAGCAGCAACATCACTGCCATGGCCACGCGGCCGACACCCGAACGGAGCGCGTTGCGCACCTGAGCCATTCCCGAACCTCCATGTGAGTCCGGGCGGGAGCCCGGGCCGTTTCAGGGGTCGGTTTCGCTCTTGCTCCCCGCAGGCCAAGCGACCAGTTGCAGCCCGGCGGATCAACACATCCCGTCGCGCCCGGCGGAGGACGCTGGCGGCGACGCTACGTGAGCAAATTGACGAACTCAAGCAGAGTCCCTTCAAGACTTTCGCAAGGAAACCCACGCAGCGTGCCCGGATTCGATGCCGGTTCGAACCCCGTGCGCCGCACTAGCGTCGCCGCTCAGTGTCGTTCCGTCCTCGCTTCTCCCGTCAGGGCCTCACCGCGTTCGCCGGTGGTCTCCTGGTCGCCGCATCCCTCCCGCCCTGGGGCTTCTGGCCGCTCGCGTTCGCCGGGGTCGCCGTGTTCGAATCCGCCGTGCAACGGGCCGAGAACGGCCGCCAGCGAGCCCTGCGCGGGTGGTTGTTCGGTGCCGGGTGGCTGTTCCCCGGGATGGTGTGGATGTGGTTCCTCACCGTGCCGGGCTACCTGGTCGCAGCCACGATGTTCGCCGGGTTCCACGCGGCCGCGGCGCTCGTCGCCCCGCGCGGACCGTGGCGCGTGTTCGGCCGGCCGGCAGCCCACACGCTGGCCGAAGCGCTGCGGTTGTGCTTCCCGTTCGGCGGTGTCCCCCTCGCCACGCTGGCCATCGGTCAGGCGAGTGGCATCTTCGTGGGCGTCGTCCGCATCGGCGGCGTACTGCTGCTCACCTGGTTCACGTTCCAGATCGGATTCGCGCTGGCCGGCCCCTCACCCGTCGTGCCGGCGTTGGCCCGCAAGCGCGGCGTCACTGCGAAGGGCGAATGGCACGGCGTCATCGCACTCGGTCTCGCGCTCGTGACGTGGTTCATCAGCCCACTGGCCGACGGCACCACCGCGGTGGGCAGCGGCCAGACCATCCGCATCGCGGCCGTCCAGGGTGGCGGCGAGCAGGGCACGCACGCGGTCGACACACCCGACGACGTCGTGTTCGAACGCCACCTCGCGGCGACGGCCGGCATCGAGCCCGGTTCGGTCGACATGGTGTTGTGGCCCGAGAACGTCATCGACATCGAGGGCGGCGACCGGTTCGAGGACAGCCCCGAGTTCGACGCCGTCGCCGCCGAGGCAGCCCGCATCGGCGCACCGTTCAGCGTGGGCATCACCGAGGACACCCCCGACGGCGAACGGTTCCTCAACGCACAGGTCATCGTCACGCCCGAGGGCGAACTGTTCGATCGCTACGACAAGGTGCGCCGCGTACCGTTCGGCGAGTACATGCCGATGCGCGGCCTGCTCGACGCGCTCGGCGCGCCCACCGACCTGGTGCCCACCGACGCCGAAGCCGGCGAAGGGCGGGCCGTGCTGGCGCTGCCCGACGGCACGCGCATGGGCGTGGTCATCTCGTGGGAGGTGTTCTTCGGCGGCCGCGTCAACGAGGGCATCGAGGAAGGCGGCCTGTTCATCACCAACCCGACGAACGGCAGCAGCTACACGTGGACCGTCTTGCAGACCCAGCAGGTCGCGTCGTCGCGACTTCGTGCACACGAGCAGGGCCGCTGGGTGGTACAGGCGTCGCCCACGGGTTTCACCGCGTTCATCTCGCCCGACGGCGACGTACTCGACCGCACCTCGGTGAGCGAACAGGCGGTCATCACGCGCGGAATCGAACTGCGCGAGGGCAGCACGTGGTACTCGCAACTCGGCGACCTGCCCTGGGTGGCCCTGATGGTGCTGCTGCTGGGCCTGTCGTGGTGGGGCTTCAGGCGCCAGGCACCGGAATCGGCGTAGGCGGCTCCACGTCGCTCAACACGTTCACGGCGTTGTGCGCCGCGAGGCGCGCCATGGCCGAACGGGTCTCCACCGTCGCCGACCCGAGGTGCGGGATCAGCACGGCGTTCTCGCACTCCAACAGACCGGGATGCACCGTGGGCTCGGCCTCGAACACGTCGAGCCCGGCGCCGGCGATGGAGCCGGCCCGCAGCGCCGCCACCAGTGCGGACTCGTCGACGATGGGGCCGCGCGCGGTGTTCACCAGGAACGCCGACGGCTTCATGGCAGCCAGCTCCTCGGCGCCGATGAGGTGGTGCGTGGCCGGCGAGTAGGGGCAGTTGATGCTGACCACGTCGCTGGTGGCGAGCAGTTCGTCGAGGCTCATGAACTCAGCGCCGAGCTCGGCCTCGAGGGCAGGGGCGACGGGCTTGCGGTTGCTGTAGGCGATGGTCATGCCGAACGCCTTCGCGCGCCGGGCGAGCGCCTGGCCGATGTCGCCCATGCCGACGATGCCGAGCCGGCGTCCCTGGATGCCGGAGCCGAGCATGTAGAACATGCCCCACTGCCACGGGGTGTTGCTGCGGATGACCCGCTCGCCCTCGCCGAGGCGACGGGTGGCCATCAGCACCAACGCCATGGCGATGTCGGCGGTGGCCTCGGTGAGCACGCCCGGTGTGTTGGTGCACACCACGCCACGGGCCGCGCACGCCGCGACGTCGATGTTGTTGTATCCGACGGCAACGTTCGCGACCACCTTCAACTGCGGGCCGGCGGCGTCGAGGAATGCGTCGTCGACCTTGGTGGTGAGCAGCGTGAGCACGGCGTCGGCGCCGGCCACCATCTCGTGCACCTGCTCGACGCTCGGTACGTCGAGCGAGTCCCAGGCAACCACGTCGCCGGCCTCGTGCAACAGTTCGAACCCGGCGTCGGGGATGCGGCCGGTGACGGCGATGCGTGGCGTGCCCATCAGCGCGACTCGATCCAGCGACGCAGGCCCGAGAGACCCTCCTGGATGTCGTCGACCGACAGGCCCGAGTACGCGAAGCGCACGAAGTGATCGGCCTCACCCGGCTGCGGGCGACCGAAGTGCTTGCGGGTGCAGAACGACACGCCGGTCTCGTGGAGCGCAGCGGTGGCGAACGCGCCGACCTCGTCGAAGCCGAGTCGCGCCATCACGTCGGTGACCTTCGGGAACAGGTAGAAGGTGGCATCCGGCTTCGGGCACACCAGCCCGTCGATCTGCGACAGTTCGCCCCACGCCGCGTCGCGGCGACGTTGCAGTTCGGCGAGGATGGCCAGCGGGCCGTCCTGGGCGCCGACGATGCCCTCCACACCGGCCGCCTGCACGAAGTGCGTGGTGCAGCTCTCGTCGTTGGTGTTGAGCTTGGCGATGCTCTCGGCGATGGGCAGTGGCGCGATGGCGGCGCCGAGGCGCCAGCCGGTCATCGCGAACTTCTTCGAGAAGGTGTAGAGGATGACCGTGCGCTCGTACATGCCGGGCAGCGACGCGATGGACGAGCTCGTGCCGGCGTAGCGCATCTCGAAGTACGCCTCATCGGCGAGCACCATCAGGTCGTGCCCGATGGCGATGTCGGCGATGGCCTGCATCTCCTCGGGCGTGCTCTCGCAGCCGAGCGGGTTCTGCAGGTTGTTGTAGATGATGGCGCGCGTCGTCGGTGTGATGAGCGAGCGCAGGTGGTCGAGGTCGATCGCGAAGCCCTTGTCGGTCTGCACGTACCGGTAGGCCAGGCTCTGACCGCCGTAGTACTCGATCATGCTCTCGTAGATCGGGTAGCCAGGGTTGGGGTAGAGCACACCGTCGCCGGGGTTCATCACGGTCTGGATGAACTTGCCGATCACCGGCTTGCCGCCGGGCTGCACCACCACGTTCGCTGCGGTGTAGTCGAGGCCGCGGCGGGCACCGGTGTCGGCGGCGAGCGCCTCGCGCAGCGGCATGATGCCGGCGGCCGGGCAGTAGCCCGTCTTGCCCTCGGCGATGGCGCGGTTCATCGCCTCCACCATGTTCGCCGGCGTGGGCAGGTTGATGTCGCCAAGGTGGAACGGGAACACCCGGTTCCCCTTCGACGCCCAGTCGGCCGCGGCGAGCGACACCGCGAACGCGGTCTCGGTGCCGAGGTTCTCGAGCCGTGTTGCGAGCGCCATCGCTCCTGCCTTCCCCCACACGGGTGGATCGAAAATCGTGCGCTCGCACACTAGCGCACGCGTCCCACATCGCGGAACGGTTCCGCATCGTGGACCGTCGCCGGCATGTCGCCCGCCGGACCCGCGAGGGCGCGACGAGGTGGGGCGACGATCGTGGTGTCAGAGTTCGAGGAGGACGGTGACAGGGCCGTCGTTCTGGATGTCGACCAGCATCTCGGTGCGGAACCGGCCGGTGGCCACCGTGGCGCCGAGGCCGCGCAGGTGATCGACCACGGCCTGCACCAGCGGCTCGGCGTGCTCGGGCCGCGCCGCTGCGATCCAGCTCGGTCGGCGCCCGGCCGACGTGTCGCCGTACAGCGTGAACTGGCTCACGACGAGCACCTCGCGCGTGGTGTCGGCCACGCTGCGGTTCATCACGCCGGCCTCGTCGTCCATCACGCGCAGGTGCCAGATCTTCTCGGCCAGCTTCACGGCGTGCGCCTCCGTGTCGTCGTGCGTGACGCCCACCAGCACGCACAGGCCCTGGCCGATCTCGCCGACCGTCTCGCCCGCCACCGTCACGCTCGCACGCCGCACCCGCTGCACCAGACCTCGCATGGGTGCGCATGCTAGAGAGTGCACCGATGATCGAGTTGGAAGCCGGCGACGCGTTCGTCACGGTGGCGCCCGCCGACGGCGGCCGCGTGGCACAGATCCAGGTCGGCGAGCTGTCGCTGCTGAAGGACGACCGGTCGGGCGGCCCGATGACGTGGGGCTCGTACCCGATGGCGCCGTGGGCCGGTCGCGTGCGCCGCGGCCGGTTCAGCTTCGACGGCGCCACACACCATTTGCCGATCAACCTCGAGCCGCACGCCATCCATGGCACCGTGTTCACGGCCGACTGGGAGGTGGTCGACGCCGGCCGCGACTACTGCGAGCTGCGCACCCCGCTCACGTGGGCGCTCGGCGGCACGGCGCACCAGCACCTCGCGCTCGACGAGCACGGCCTCACCTGCATCCTCAGCGTCTACGCCGTCCAGCAGCCGATGCCGGCGGTGATCGGCTGGCACCCGTGCTTCCGCAAGCCGCTGCAGGCCGACCTCGAGTTCGAGGCGATGCATGTGCGCGACGACGAGTACATCGCCATCGCCCAACAGGTCGCACCGAAGCCGCATCCGTGGGACGACTGCTTCGTCCGCCCCACTGCTCCGGTGCGGTTGCACCAGCCCGGGCTGACACTCACGATCGACAGCGACTGCGACCACTGGGTGGTCTACGACGAGCCCGACGACGTGACGTGCGTGGAGCCGCAGAGCGGCCCGCCCGATGCGTTCACCATCGGCGGTGCGGCACGGCTGGAGCCGGGCGAGCTGCTGCAGCGCCGGATGACACTGCGCTGGGGCCGCTGACCTGGGGTGACGCGCATCACCTACCCACCGGTAACCGCCTGCCGATAGCGTTGCCACCCATGTCTGCCGTCAACCCGGCCCGCGCCAACGGTCTCGACCCCGACGCCCCGCTGAAGATCGCCTATCTCACCTACCGCGGCAAGCCGCACGTGGGCGGGCAGGGTGTGTACACCCGTCACCTCACGAAGGCGCTCGTCGATCTCGGCCACACCGTCGAGGTGTTCGGCGGCCAGCCGTACCCGGTGCTCGACGATCGCATCGCGTTGCACAAGCTGCCCAGCCTCGACCTGTGGAACGACACCTACCCCGGCCGATTCCCGGCGTACTGGGAGGTCAAGTCGAAGGGCGATCTCGTCGAGACGCTCACCCACATGAAGGGCACGTTCGGCGAGCCGCTCGGCTTCAGCCTCCGTGTGCTCGACGCGCTGAAGAAGCGTCAACGCGACTTCGACCTGGTGCACGACAACCAGTGCCTCGGCTACGGCATCCTTGGCGTCGAGAAGATCATCCCCACCATCGTCACGCTCCACCACCCCATCACGCGCGACCGCGCGCTCGAGATGGAGCACGCCCCCACCAAGCGCCGCCGCCGCGCCATCAAGCGGTGGTACAGCTTCGTCGAGATGCAGGGCCGCGTCGCCAGCCGGATGCCGCGCGTCGTCGTGGTCAGCGAGAACAGCATCAAGGACATCCACGCCGACATGGGCGTGTCGCTCGACCGCATGCGACTCGTCCCGGTGGGCGTCGATCCCGAGCTGTTCCTGCCGATGCCGCACGTCACCCGCCGCCCTGGCCGCCTCATCACCACCGCGTCGGCCGATGTGGCGCTGAAGGGTCTCAGCTACCTGCTCGAGGCGATGGCGAAGCTGCGCACCGAGCGCGACGTCACCCTCACCATCATCGGTAAGCCCCGCGAGGGCGCCAGTGCCGACCTCATCGACAAGCTCGGCCTGCGTCCGCACATCGAGTTCGTGTCGGGCGTCAGCGACGAGCGCATCGTCGAGCTGTACGCCGAGGCCGAACTGGCCGTGGTGCCCAGCCTGTACGAAGGGTTCAGCCTGCCGGCCATCGAGGCGATGAGCACCGGTATCTGCCTCGTGGCCACCGACGGCGGTGCGCTGCCCGAGGTCACCGGCCGCGACGGTGACACCGTGCTGCAGTGCAAGGCCGGCGACGTGGAGGCGCTGGTCACCGCGCTGCGCCGCGGCCTCGACGACGCCGAGCTGCGTGAGCGCATCGGCGCCGCCGGCCGCCAGCGCGTGGTCGAGCGGTGGAGCTGGAAGCACTGCGCACAGCTCACCGTCGACCAGTACCGCGAGGTGTTGGCCATGCCGGCCAACGTCGCCAAGCTCCGCACGAACGGCCGGATCTGACCCTTGCTGACGATTCGTTTCCAACAGCTGGGTGTGCGCCCGGGCGACCTCGTGCTCGATGCGGGTGCCGGCTTCGGCCGACACGCGTTCGAGCTCGCACGTCTCGGGGCCAACGTGGTAGCGCTCGACTACATGGCCGACGAGGTGGTCACCACGCGCGGCACGTTCGGCGCGATGGTGGAAGCCGGCGAGATCGACGAGGCGCGCTACGTCGGTGCATTGCAGGGTGACGCCACCCGGCTGCCGTTCGACGACGGTTCGTTCGACCGCGTCATCACCAGCGAGGTGCTCGAGCACATCCAGGACGACGTGTCGGCCATCGGCGAACTCGTGCGGGTGCTGCGCCCCGGTGGCACGTTCGCCTGCACCGTGCCCACCTGGTACCCGGAGAAGATCAACTGGCTGCTCAGCGACGAGTACCACGCGCCGAAGTCGGTGGGTGGCCACGTGCGCATCTACTCGGCCACCGAGCTGAAGGCGAAGCTGCGCACCGCCGGCCTCGAGGTCACCGGCAGCCACCACGCCCACGCGCTGCACTCGCCGTACTGGTGGCTCAAGTGCGCCGTCGGCCCGCGCCGCGACGACCACCCGCTGGTCGTGAAGTACCGGAAGATGCTCGAGTGGGAGATCACCGACCAGCCGGCATCGATGAAGGTGGTCGAGCGTGCGCTGGCACCCGTGATGGGCAAGAGCTTCATCGTCTACGGGGTGAAGCGATGAGCCGCGTCCCCGAGATCGACGGCGTGCTGAGCGCCGACGAGGTGGTGCAGACCGCCGAGTCCATCGCCGCGCTGCAGCTCGACACCGGCATGATCCCCTGGTTCCCCGGCGGGCACTGCGATCCGTGGAACCACGTCGAGACCGCGATGGCGCTCGACGTGGCCGGGCTGCACGAGCCCGCCGAGCGCGCCTACGAGTGGTTGATGGACATCCAGCTCGAGAACGGCAGCTGGTGGAACTACTACCTCCCCGACGGTTCGGTGGAGGAGGCCAAGCTCGACACCAACGTGTGCGCCTACATCGCCACCGGCGTGTGGCACCACTGGCTGTGCACCTGGGACCGCGGGTTCATCGACCACCTGTGGCCCACGGTGCAGCGATCGCTCGACTGGGTGCTCAGCATGCGCAAGCCCAACGGCACGCCGTTGTGGGCCCGCAATGCCGACGACGCGCCGTGGGACTACGCGCTGCTCACCGGTTCGTCGAGCATCGCGCACGCGCTGCACTGCGGTGCCCGTCTCGCCGAACTCATCAATGAACCGCGGCCCGACTGGGTGGAGGCCGGCGACGTGCTGGCTCACGTGGTGGCCACGCAGCCCGATGCGTTCGAGCCGAAGGACCGCTGGGCGATGGACTGGTACTACCCCGTCCTCACCTCGTGCCTCACGGGCGAGGCGGCGAAGGCCCGCCTGGCCGAGGGCTGGGCCACGTTCGCGATGGAGGGCAAGGGCATCCGCTGCGTCAGCGACGAGCCGTGGATCACCGCCAGCGAGACCGCCGAGGCCAGCATCGCCCACGCAGTCATCGGCGACATGGCCACCGCCACCGACCTGCTCGCCTGGACTCGCCCGCATCGACGCGACGACGGTTCGTACACCACGGGCATCGTGTACCCCACGCTCGAGAGCTTCCCGCCCGACGAGACCAGCGCCTACACCGGCGCTGCGGTCATCCTCGCCGCCGATGCCATCACCGGTGCCAGCGCAGCCAGCAACGTGTTCGTGCCCCGCGCCACCGACTGAGCCGGCTCACGGCAGCGCGTCGCGAACTGGGCGCAGGTACCGCGGCGCCGCCAGTGCGATGACCACCATCGCGACGCCGCCGATGACGAACGGTGCGCGCAACCCCCACCACTTGGCGACCACGCCGCCGAATGCCGCGCCCACGGGCACCACACCCCAGCTGACGGTGCGGTAGGCAGCGTTCATCCGACCACGCAGGCGTGGTGGCGTGATCTGTTGGCGGACCGTGGTGTTCACGGCCCACCACAGTCCGGTGCCCACACCGAGGGCTCCGTACATGGCGACGGCCACCACGGGCATGCCGGTGAGCGCCAGCCCACCGATCGACACGGCCCAGCACCAGATCGCGATGCACATCGTCCGCAGGTCGCCGAATCGGCGGGCGAGCGCCGACACGAAGAACCGGCTCGCCACGGTGCCGGTGGCCGCCGCGACGAACAGTGCCGTGTAGGTGGCGTCGCCGCCGTGCAGTTGCTGCTGGTTGTAGAGCACCAGCAGCGAGATGGCACCGAAGTAGAAGAAGTTGATCGCGGCGAGGATGACGGTGATGCGCCGCAGCGCGAGGTGCTGCCACATGAATCGCAGCCCTTCCTTCACGTCGTCGCGAATGCGGGTGGTGGGTGGCTCCACCTGATGCACGTCGCGCAGACCGCTCACCAACGCTGCCGACCCTGCGAACGAGGCGGCGTCGGCCAGGAACGGCAGCGACGTCGCCGCATTGAACGCCACCACACCGAGCGGTGGGCCGACGAACTGCGCCGCGGCGATCTGCCCGCTGCCGAAGCGAGCGTTCGCCTGCAGCAGGTCGTCGTCGGCGACGATGAGCGGCACCAGCGCCTGCGCCGCGTTCACGTGCAACGTCTCCCCCACGCCCAGCAGGAACGCGCAGGCGTAGAGCATCCAGATGTTCACCACGTCGGCCACGATCGCTGCGCCGAGGAGTCCCACCACGACGAACCGGGCGAGATCGGCGCCGATCATCAGACGGCGCCGGTCCATGCGGTCGGCGATCGCGCCGGTGTACATCGAGAGCACCAGCCACGGGAGCCGTTGGGCCACCGTGATGCCGGCGATGAGCACCGGGTCGCGCGTCAGCACGGCCGCCAGCAGTGGCAGGGCGGTGATGAACATCCCGTCGCCCGTGCTCGACACGATGACCGAGGCCCACACGGCACGGAAGTCGGCGCCGAGCGATCGATTCCTCGTGTTCGTGACCGCGCCCGCAACTGACACCGTGCCCGACGTTACCCGTGGCCACCGTCGCCTCCCCGGATCGGGAACCGCGTCGCGTGTCGTAGCGTCCACCCTCCATGCGCCGGTTCGCCGTCCCTCTGCTGTGCTCCGCCGCGGTGCTCACCGCGTGCTCGTCGGGCACGGCGAGCGACGACACCACGACCACCGCGCGGGCGGCGAGCACCACCGCATCATCGACCACCTCCACGGTCGACGAGGTCACCGCCCGCTGCACGTTCGACTACCGCTCACAGCTCTCGCTGCTCGATCCCGCGACCGGCGACCTGCGCTGGACCACCGACATCGCCGTGAACGACCGGTTCGCCCCGTTGCTGATGAACGACATGGCGTACTCGGCCACCGTGGGCGGGGTGGAGGCGGTCGACCTCCGCACCGGCGACATCGTGTGGACATGGGCTGTCGGCGGGACCGACTACTCACGCGGCACGGTGGCCACCGACGACGTGATCGCAGTGCTCACCGGCACCCGGCTCGTGGGTCTCGACCCGGCCACCGGCGCCGCGATGTGGGCGCGGACGAACGACAGCGAGTTCGTCGCGGTGGCGGGCGGCAAAGCCGGGCCGGAACTCGCTGCGATTCCCCGCACCACCGGTGTGGTGCCGCTGCTCGACGACGGCCACGTGATCGTGCTCGACCCCGTCACCGGCGAGGAGCGGTGGAGGGCCGACGCGCAGAAGGACTGGAGCTTCGGTCCGTGGGTGCAGGGCGACCTGGTGCTGCAGCCCACGTTCGAAGGTGCCGTCACGGCCTACGACATCACCACCGGGGCGCAGCGGTGGCAGTGGACCACCCGGCCGGGTGTCGCCGTGTTCGGCCTGCTCGGCGTCACCGGCACCACGATGGTGTTCGCGACCACCGCCTACACCGGCAACCCGGACGGCGTCACACCGCCCGTCGATGCGGACCAGCTCGTGGGCATCGATCTCGCGTCCGGCACCGAACGCTGGGCGACCACGTTGCCGTCGAACGACGTGCCATGGTGGTCGGCGGTGGTGACCGGCGACCTGGTGGCGGTGGGCGGCTTCTCCCGAGACGACGGCTCATACGAGCTGCAGGCGATCGACGTGTCCACGGGCGTGCCGCGGTGGACCTGGGCGACGGGCCCCTGGTACCTCCCCACCGTGAACTCTCTGGGCACCGGCTTCCTGCTCTCTCCCCAATCCGCGCCCTCGGGCTCGTCGGATGAGGCGACGTCCTGGGCATGGGTGGCACTCGACGCTGACGGCACACCCCGGTGGCTCACGTCGTCCGCCCACGAGGCGCGTTTCGTGCTGGAGCAGGACGGGGTCACGCTCGTCGCCGCGTCGATCGAGCGCACCGTCGAAGCGATCGACGCAGCCGAGAACGGCGCGGTGATCGCCATCGATCCGGACACCGGCACAGCACTGTGGTCCACCCCGCTCCGCGACGCAGTGCGCTGGCTGGGCGCCGCCAACGACGGCGTGGTGGTCTTCAGCTCCGACGACGGCATCTTCTGCGACTGATCACCTGGGCGCTACCTCGCGGCCTTGTGGGGCAGCGGGCTCCGGCGTGGCAGCATGGCGGGGTGAGCTTCCCCAACGCAGACGCCCTCGCCGCACTCGCCAACGACGCCCTCGCCGCCTGTGGTGCGGCACCGCTCGGTGCGGGTCCGCACCCCACCCGGTCGCCCATCACCGGTCACGCGCTCGGCGGCGTCGACGCCACCGTCGACGCAGCGACGGCGGTCGAGCGTGCCACGGCGGCCTTCCGTACCTGGCGCACCGTGCCGGCACCCGTGCGCGGTGAGCTGATCCGCCGACTCGGCGAGCAGCTGCGCATCCACAAGTCCGACCTCGCCACGCTGGTGCAGCTCGAGGCCGGCAAGATCGAGAGCGAGGCGCTCGGCGAAGTGCAGGAGATGATCGACATCTGCGACTTCGCCGTCGGTCTCAGCCGTCAGCTGCACGGTCTCACCATCGCGAGCGAGCGCCCCGGCCACCGTCTGATGGAGCAGTGGCACCCGATGGGCCCGACGCTCGTGATCTCGGCGTTCAACTTCCCGGTCGCGGTGTGGAGCTGGAATGCCGCACTCGCCATCGTGTGTGGCAACCCGGTGATCTGGAAGCCGAGCGAGCTGACGCCGATGACGGCACTGGCGGCGAACGGCCTGTTCCAGAAGGCCGCCGCCGGTATGGACGTGCCCGCCAACCTCAGCCAGGTGGTGCTGGGCGACGGCGCGGTGGGCGCCGAGTTGGTGGCGCACGAGGGCGTGGCCATCGTGAGCGCCACGGGCAGCACCGCAATGGGCCGCAAGGTCGGGCCCGTCGTGGCCGCACGCTTCGGCCGCAGCATCCTCGAACTCGGCGGCAACAACGCCGCCATCGTCACGCCCAGCGCCGACATCGAGCTCGTGGCTCGCGGCGTCACGTTCTCGGCCGCCGGCACGGCCGGCCAGCGGTGCACCACGTTGCGCCGCCTCATCACCCACCGGTCGCGCGTCGACGAGGTGCTCGGCCGGCTGTCCACCGCATACGCGAGCCTGCCCGTCGGCAGCCCGCTCGAGCACGACACGCTGGTGGGCCCGCTCGTCACCATCCCGTCGATGGACCGGATGATGGCAGCCATCGCCACGGCCCAGTCCGAGGGTGGCAGCGTGGTGGTGGGCGGCGCGCGCGAGCTGGCCGACATCGCCCCCGATGCGGCGTACATGCGCCCGGCCATCGTGTCGATGCCGGGGCAGAGCAGCATCGTGGCCGAGGAGACGTTCGCCCCCATCCTCTACGTGCTCACCTACGACACGTTCGAGGAGGCCGTCGAACTGCAGAACGGCGTGCCGCAGGGTCTGGCGAGCAGCATTTTCACCACCGACCTGCGCGAGGCCGAGGCGTTCATGAGCGCGGCCGGCAGCGACTGCGGCATCGCCAACGTGAACATCGGCCCCAGCGGTGCCGAGATCGGCGGCGCGTTCGGCGGCGAGAAGACCACCGGTGGCGGGCGCGAGAGTGGCAGCGACGCGTGGAAGGGCTACATGCGCCGGGCCACCAACACCGTCAACTACTCGAACGCGCTTCCCCTCGCCCAAGGCGTCCAGTTCGGTTGATGGGTGTTTCGGTGCGGCCTTCGGCCGCACCGAAACACCCAACCGGACACGTCAGGGGCGGGTGAACAGGCGGCCGGTGGGGGTGTCGAGGAACGCGGCGAGCGGGATGTGCTCCTGCTTCAGGAACCCCTGGCTCGGCAGCGTGCCGTTGCGCACCATCTCGATCACCGCGGCGGCCGAACCGGCCGTGGTCCACGCGATGGCCGTGCGCATCTGCCCGGCCACCTCGATCGGCCGGAACGCACGCACGTACTCCTGACGGCGCAACTGGCCGTGCACCAACCCCTCGGCAGCCACGTGCACGTACACCACGTCGTCGTCGACGGGCGGCTTGGCGTGGGTGAGGATCTCCCCGGCCAGCTCGCGTTTGTCGCGCATCAGCAGCTCGTGGAAGAAGAAGTTCATCAGGTCCATGTGACCCGGGTAGCGGATGGTCTTGTAGTCGATGTTGTCGACCACACCGTGGTACGTCTCGCACATCGAGCCGAGGCCGCCCGAGGTGGTGAACGCCTCGAGCTGGCGCCCGTCGATGATGAGCGTCTCCTTCCACTCCATCGACGACACGGTCTTGCGCACTCCGCCCTCGATGACCTCGCAGTCGTTGAGGTATTCGTTGACCACACCTTCCGGCGACCAGTTGAACGCGTAGCCGAGCAGGCCGGTGGGGTGCTGCGGCAGTGCGCCGACACGCAGCCGCACCGAACGGCACACGTCGAAGTGCTCGATGAGCGACGCGGCGACGATGCCGACGAACCCGGGGGCGAGCCCGCACTGCGGCGCCATGATGCCCTTGGACGTGGCGCTCATCTCGATGATGGCCTTGGTGGTGGGCACGTCCTCGGTGAGGTCGAAGTAGTGCAGGCCGAGCTCGTGGGCGATCTCGGCCAGCGCGAGGTTGAGGTGATACGGCAGACACGACAGCACGGCCTGCACCTCGCCGAGCGCGCCACGCACCTCGTCGGCCGAGCCCATGTCGGCCACCCGGGTGACGAACGGCGTGGCGGCACGCGGCGGACGCGAGTCGACGCCGACCACCTCGAAGCCTGCCTCGTGCAGCAACGTGGCGGCCAGCAGCCCCACCTTGCCGAGACCCAGTACTGCCACTCGTTCGAACGCCATGCCACCATTCTGGCACGTTCGTTCCAGCCCATCGGCAGGGACGAACGTCCATTCCGCTCACCTGCGGCGCGAGTGGATCAGTCGACGCGTTGGAGGATGCGCAGGGAACCGGTGGCACTCACCAGCCGGAAGCGGCCGCTCTCGAGGGCCGGCACGAAGATCTGCTCGTACGGCGGGCGTCCACCGTCGGACGGGTCGGGGAACACGTCGTGGATGGCCAGCGTGCCGCCGACCGCGACCAGCGGCGTCCAGCCCTCGTAGTCGAGCCGCGCCGGTTCCTCGCCGTGGCCACCGTCGATGAACAGGAACGCGAGCGGCGTGCGCAGGTTGGCGGCCACGCGCGGCGACAGACCCACCACGGCGAACACGACGTCCTCGAGGCCGGCGTCGTGGATGGTGGCGCGGAAGAACGGCAGCGTGTCCATCTTGCCGATGCGCGGGTCGACCACCGACGTGTCGTGGTGCTCCCAGCCTGCTTGGTTCTCCTCGCTGCCGCGGTGGTGGTCGACGGCGAACAGCACCGTCCCGCTCTCGCGCGCCGCGCCGCCCAACCACACCGTGGAGCGACCGCAGTACGACCCGACCTCCAGGAACGGCAGGCCCGGCACGGCACGACCTGCGGCAACCGCTGCGTCGTACAGCGCGTCGCCTTCGTCGTCGGGCATGAACCCCTTCGCCGCGAGCGCGTGGGCCCGCAACGCGGGATCGAGGCTCACCACTGGTCCCAGTGGATGATGGTGTCGGCGGCCGGGCGCTGTGCCGGCTTGAAGTCGGTGCCCTTGGTGAACGCGATCGGCGACAGGCAGGCCTGCTGCACGGTGTCGAACGGGATGCCGAGCAGGTCGGCCACCTGCTGCTCCATCACCAGGTGCAGCGTGGTCCAGCACGTGCCGAGCCCGCGTGCGCGAGCGGCGAGCATGAAGCTCCACATCGCCGGCAGCACGTTGCCGAACATGTTGGCCGACATCAGCGCGGGCATGCCGTCGGCGCGGCCACCCTGGTTGCACGCGATGATGAGCGCCGGGGCATCACCCATGCGATCACCCAGGTAGTCGGCCGACTGCGCGCTGCGTGCCTGCTGCGCGTTCGCGGCCTCGTCGCCCTTGTCGATGCTGCCGATGTACACACCGTCCCAGGTCTTGTACATGCCGAAGCACTGGCGGTAGATCTCGCCGATCGCGGCCTTCTTCGCCGGGTCGCGCACCACGACGAACTGCATCGTCGGGTTGTTCGAGCCACTGGGCGACTGCATCGACAGCTCGATGCACTCGCGGATCAACTCGTCGGGCACCGGTCGATCGAAGTCGAGGCGCTTGCGCACCGCCCGGGTGGTGGACAGCAGTTCGTCGGGGGTGAGCGGCAGCAGCGACATGCGGCGCACCATAATCGTGATCGTGACGGAACGCGAAGGGCGGGGCCGCTGGTTCGACCGGCCGATCGGGTTCGCGCAGCGGCATGCCGCGATGCTCCTGTTCCTGCCCATCGTCGCGTGGCTCGCCGTGCAGCAGCACCACGCCGGCCATTCGTGGGGCGACGACTTCGCGCTGTACGTGCGCCAGGCGACGAGCCTGTTCGACGGCAACATCGGTCAGGTCATCGCCGAGAACACGTTCAACGTGCAGAACGCGGCGAAGCCGGGGTTCAGCCCGTACGTCTACCCATGGGGATGGCCGCTGTTGTTGAGCCCGTTCGTGCGCGCGTTCGGGCTCGACTACGCGGCGCTGAAACTGGTGGGGGTGGCCTGCCTGTGCGGGTTCCTGTGGGTGTTCCACGAGCTCGTGCGGGCGCGTGCGTCGCGATGGATTGCCTTCGGCGTGGTGGCGGTGGTGGGCACGTCGCTCGCGTACCTCACCCACACCGACCACCTCCTCAGCGAGCTGCCGTACATGTTCGCCGTCGCGATCACGCTGTGGTGGCTCGACCGCTGCCGCCGCGTGCACCACCGGTTGCACATGGCCTCGCAGCGGCAACTGATCGTGCTCGGGCTGTTGGCCGTGCTGGTGTTCAACATCCGTCGTGAAGGGCTGTCGATGATCGCCGCCATCGCGGTGGTGCAGCTGCTCGACCTGCGCGGCCGCTGGCGCCTGGCCGACCGACGCCGGGTGGCCACCACGTACGTCACCTTCGTGGTGGGCGCGATCGGCTTCCAGTTGTTGCTGCCGAGCGCGCTCGCACCGTCGTACGACGACGCCGGGCTGCACCAGGTGTGGCGCAAGCTCCAGGGTGCATACCGGTTGAACTTCGCCGAGCAGCTCGGCATCCCCGGCCTGCGCGGCGTGTGGCTGTTGCTGATGGTGCTGCTCGTGGTGGCCGGCATCGTGGTGCGCTTGTGGCGTGCCCCGTCGATGGATGCGCCGTGGGTGGTGGTGGCGATCGGCTCGATGACCATCGCCGGCATGATCCCTGCCGTGTCGGGCCGGTACCTGATGACGGCCACGCCGTTCGCGGTGTACTTCGCCGCGCAGGCGCTCGCGGCCATTCCACTTCCCCGCCACGCTGGCCGCTGGGTGGCCGTGGCGGCACTGGCGTTGCTCACTGCGTACCACCTGCCGAAGGTGGCCGACGCGACCACCCAGATGCGCGACCTGCGCGCCGAGGGGCTCGACCTGGCCGACGGCCCGGAGCAGCCGTACGCCCAGGCGGGTTGGGACGCCGTGCGCAGGTTCACCCGCCAGGACGACGTGGTCGCGTTCTTCAAGGTGCGCGCCCTCACGCTGTACACCGACCGGCGCGGCATCCAGTCGACCCCGCTCGACGTGGTGCAGCAACGGGCCGACTACTTCCTCATGCGCCGCGGGCTCACCAGTGGTCAGCCGTTGGTGTCGGAGTCCGAGGGGACCGAGCTCGGGTGGACCGTGGTGTGGAGCGACGCCGACTGGGTGCTCTGGAAGGTGGGGGCGACCACCGGCGGATGAGCCTGCGAGAATGGAGAGCGCATGACTGCTCTCGACGAACTCGTGGACCTGCTCGACCTGGAGAACATCGAGGTGAACATCTTCCGAGGTGTCTCACCCGACGAGAACCGCCAGCGCGTGTTCGGCGGCCAGGTGGCCGGCCAGGCGCTGGTGGCCGCCACCCGCACCGTGGAGGTCGGTCGCCACGTGCACTCGTTGCACGCGTACTTCCTGCGTCCCGGCGACCCGACCGTGCCCATCCTGTACGAGGTCGACCGCATCCGCGACGGCAAGAGCTTCACCACCCGCCGCGTGGTGGCCATCCAGCACGGCAAAGCCATCTTCAACCTGCAGGCCAGCTTCCACACGCCTGAGCCCGGTCCCGACTATCAGCCGCCGATGCCGCTCGATGTGCCGGCGGCCGACACACTGCCCGACTTCAAGACGCGCATGGCCCCGTATCGCGAACGCATGGGCGAGTGGTACGACCGGCCGCGCCCCATCGACCTGCGCCACATCGACGGCGACCCGTTCAGCCGCCAGGGCAAGGTGTCGTACGGGCAGAAGGTGTGGCTCCGCGCCGACGGCACGCTGCCCGACGATCCCACGCTGCACGCGTGCATCGTCACCTACGCCAGTGACATGACGTTGCTCGACACCACCGTGCTGCCGTTCGGTCTGTCGTGGGAGACGCCCGGCATGCAGATGGCGAGCCTCGACCATGCGATGTGGTTCCACCGCCCGTTCCGCGCCGACGACTGGTTGCTGTACGACCAGCACCCCATCTCCACCGGCGGCGCCCGCGGGCTGGCGGGTGGCGCCATCTACACCGCCGACGGCCACCTCGCGGTGAGCGTGGTGCAGGAAGGGCTCGTGCGGGTGGCGCAACGATGAGACGATCGTTCGTCGCTGCCGTGCTCGCCGGGGTGCTGCTGCTCGCCGCGTGTGCGAGCGAGGAGGAAGTGCTCACGTCCACCACGTCGACCACCGTGGCCGACACCGCCGGCACCGTGGCACCGGAGACCACTGCCGCCGACACGCTGCCCGACCGGACGTTGCCGCCCACCACTCCCTCCACGTCCACCATCCCGCTCGTCGAGGGCTCCGTGACGTTCACGAAGTTCGCCGACGGCATGGTGAAGCCGGTCGACCTGGCCAGCCGCGGCGACAACGTCTACGCCGTCGCCCAACAGGACGGTCGAGTGGTGATCATGGGCAACGGCACGGTGAGCATGCCGATCCTCTCCATCGCCCGACAGATCTCCACCGGGAACGAGCAGGGACTGCTCGGCCTGGCGTACCACCCGACGGAACCGCTCGCCTACGTCGACTACACCCGCGCCGACGGCGACACCGTCATCGCCGAGTTCGCCGTGAACGACGACGGCTCGTTCGACGCATCGAGCGAACGCACGGTGATGACGATCGATCAGCCGTACGCCAACCACAACGGCGGGGAGCTCACGTTCGGCCCCGAGGGTTTGTTGTACATCGGTCTCGGCGACGGTGGCGCAGGTGGCGATCCGGAACGGCGGGCAATGGACCTCGGCTCCCTACTCGGCAAGATCCTCCGCATCGACCCCCTCGCGTCGGGCGACCAGCCGTACTCGGTCCCTCCCGACAACCCGTTCGTGGGTGTCGACGGGGCGCGCCCCGAGATCTGGTCGTACGGGCTGCGCAACCCGTGGCGATTCTCGTTCGACGGAGCGACCGGCGATCTGTGGATCGGCGATGTGGGCCAGAACGCGTGGGAGGAGGTGAACGTGGCCCTCGCCGACGACGGCGGCGGGCGCGGCGTGAACTTCGGGTGGAGCGCGCTCGAAGGCACCCACCCGTACAACGACGACGTCTCGGGTGAGGGATCGCAGTTGCCGATCTGGGAGTACCAGCACGGCGACGACGGCTGCTCGGTCAGTGGCGGCACCGTGTACCGCGGCAACGCCATCCCGTCGTTGCGCGGCTGGTACGTGGTCACCGACTACTGCTCGGGCAAGGTGTGGGCGCTGCAGGCCGACGGCACGGTGCTGGCGCTTGGTGTGGTGAGCGGCAACCCCAGCGCCATCGTCACCGGCCCCGACGGTGAGCTGTACGTCCTCGCGCACAGCGACGGCGTGGTGTACCGCATCGACCCGGCCTGAGTCGCTTCACGGCACCGACCGATCGGCGTAAGGTGCCGGCCATGAGGGGTCGACGGGGCGTCCCGGTGCTGCTGGCACTGTCGCTGGTCGCCTGCGCCTCCGACGCCACCGACACCGCGCCCACCGCGCCACCCTCGGTCGCCGAGACGGCGGGCACCACGAGCGAGTCGACGTCGACCACCTCCACCGACGAACCGTCCACCACCGACGCGACCACCACCAGCACCGAGGCCTCCATCGACGACCTCCCTGCGCGCTACTCCACCGACGATCTGCCGGCCGACTCGTCGTGCGAGATGGCGCCGGTACCCGCCACCGGCGAGACCACGTTCGTGTTCGAAGAGAAGCTGTGGGCGGTCGACGAGACCGGTGGATTCGCCTGCCTCGCCGATCTCGAGGGCCGCAACCCGAGCTGGATCCAGTGGAGCCCCGACGGCGACGAGGTGCTCATCGGACCCGACCTGGTGCTGCGCAACGACGGGCGGTTCGTGGAGACCGGGTACTTCCCCGAGAACCGTGCGCTGCGCTGGTCGGAGCCCACCGGCAAGGCGCTCATTGCACCGAACGCGCAGACCGGCCACCTCGTCTGGCGCAACGCGCACGACAGCACCGAGCGCATCGACGTGTCGTTCATGGATCGCACCACCGCCGCCGTGTATCACCCGGCCGGCAAGCACATCGTGGCCGCGGGCACGGGCAGCGACGGACTGGGCGAAGGCATCTTCCTCGCCAGCAACCGCGGCGCGAACCCCACGCGTCTCGGCTCGATCGAACACGGCGAAGTCTCGGGCCTCGCGTTCGACCCCACCGGCGATTCGTTCACGTTCCTGCACTCGCACCCCGACGGCACCACCGAGGTGCACCGCTACACGCTGCCGTTCGACCAACTCGACACGCTTGCGACGTACACCGGCGAGTCGGCGACCGGTCTGGTGACGAGCGCCGCCGACAACGGCGCCGCCGCGTGGGTGGTGGGACATGGCACGAACGCGAACCGCGTGGAGCTGAGCAGCCCGTCGAGCTTCGGCGTGGTGCGCATGGCGCTGCCCACCGAGTCGGTGTTCACGCCGCTCTCGTGGCTGCCCGGTGAACGCCTGCTCGTCGGTGCGCGGCCGGCAGGTGGCGCCGACGACGAGGCGTACGACGTGTGGCAGTGGTCGAACGGGCAGTCGGCCCGCATCATCGACGGCGTGCAGGCGGCCGCCGCCCGCACCCCGCACTCGCCGTACGTGGAGCTGAACATCATCCCCGGATCGGGGTTCGGTTGATGACCTCCACCTCCGGCCGGTCGGCCGGGCACCACCACTGACCCAGCCCCCCCGTCAGGCGACGCGTTCGAAGTGCACCTCGCGGCGCACCGGGTCGGCGCGCACGAGTTTCACGCGGCACTCGTCGCCGGGGTGCAACCCCTTCGCCTTCACCTTCGCCACCACGCCGATCTCGGTGAGCTGGATCTTGCTCACGTCGTCGTCGTCCTCCACCACCACGGCCGGATAGGTGTGCCCCTCGTGCCCTTCCAGCATCACGGCCTCGGCGAGGTCGATGACCGCGCGTTCGATCTGCCCGCTCTTCGAGGCAGCACGTGCCATCGCGGCCGGCAGGTTCGGCAACGCCGCCTGCACCGGCTCGGGCACCGGACGTCCGTTCACGAGGGCGAGCACGGTGGCGACCACGTAGCGATCGGCAAGGCGGCGCAGCGGCGCCGTGGCGTGCGCGTAGGTGGCGGCCACGGCGGAGTGCCACGGCACCACCCCGTCGGTGTGCGTGACGTACTCGGCGCCACCGCCGGCGCGGCGTACCGCGAGCATGAAAGCCGCGTGCCGCGGGTCGTTGGGGTCGAGCGACCGCGTGTACACCTCGAGCGGCTGATGTTTCGGCCAGTCCATGCCGAACGCATGCGCCGTGTGCCGTAGCCGACGTTCGGCGCGGTCGTCGGGGTCGGGCATCACACGGAACAGCCCCACACCGGCGCGTTGCATCGCGTCGGCCACTGCGAGGTTCGTCGCCAACGACAGCGCTGCGTTGGCGGTTTCGCTGGCGAGACGCGGTCTGAACGAGAGTCGGTACCCGTGGGTGTTGCGCTCCACCACCTGCTCGGGAGGATCGACCGGCGCAGCGCCGCGAGCCGCCTCGGCGGCCTCGACCCGTCGGGCGAACTCGGCGAACCCGGGCGGGAGATCGGAGTCCTGCACCGTGTCGTACGCCAGCTTCGCCCGCGTGCGCACCAGGGCCCGCTCGGCCCCGTCGAGGCGGGGGGTACCGTCGGGCAACAGCCGTACGTGGAACACCACCGCAGGCCGCGGACCGTCGGGCAACAGGCTGGCTGCGCCCTCCGACAGCACCGGCGGGTAGAGACCCGCCTTGCCGTCGGGCAGGTAGAGCGTCATCGCCCGCTGCCACGCCTCGGTGTCGATCGGGTCGCCGTCGCGCACGAACCACCCGACATCGGCGATGGCGTACTGCAGCAGCAGGTCGTCGCCGTCGACGGTGATGGTGAACGCCTGGTCGAGGTCGGTGCTCGTGGCGGGGTCGAGCGTCACGAACGGCACGTCGGTGCGATCGACGTGCGCGGTGGGCTCGCGCCGGGCCGCATCGTCGGCGGCCTGCAGCACCGCATCGGGGAACTCGAGCGGCACCTGGAACTGGTGGCGGATCTGCGCGATGCCCGCATCGAGTGCGTGCGTGGTGTCGCGCAGCGACCGCATCAGAACACGACGGGAACGTTGCGCGGGCCGCGCACCTGGCCGCCCGCCCACGTGACCAGCGCGGGGTCCTTCAACTCGAACTCGGGGATGCGGGTGATGAACTCCTCGATCGCGACACGCAGCTCCATGCGGGCCAGGTTCGAGCCGGCGCAGCGGTGGATGCCGGCACCGAACGCGACGTGGCGGTTGTTCTCGCGGTCGAGGATCACCTTGTCGGGTTCGGGGAACTGCTCGGGATCGCGGTTCGCAGCGGGGAAGTTCATCAGGATGCGGTCGCCGGCCTTCATGGGGCAGCCGTTGAACTCCACGTCGTGCGACAGGCGGCGGGCCATGGTGACCGGCGCGTACGCACGGAGCAGTTCCTCGATGGCGGTGGACCACAGGTCCTTGTCGGCACCGAGCAGACGGCGGCGGTCGTCGGGGTGCGTTGCCAGGTGCCACATCGACGAACCGATCGACGACCACGTGGTGTCGATGCCGGCGATGAGCAGCAGCGCACACATGCCCATCACGACGGAGCGCTCGATCGGCTGACCGTCGTGCTCGGACTGCAGCAGCTCGCTGATGAAGTCGTCGGTGGGGTTGGCGATGCGCTCGTCGAGCGCGCCCGTGAGGTATTGGAGGATCCCCGTGATGCCGCGCATGCGACGCTCGGGGTCGTTCGCGAACTCGAGCACGTCGCGCACCCACTCGGTGAAGGTCGACGACATCGATTCGGGCACGCCGAGGATGTGGGCGATGACGCGCACCGGGATCTGCTGCGCGTACTCGGCGGCAGCATCCACCTCGCCGCGTGCGAGGAAGCCGTCGACGAGCGTGCGGCACAGGTCGCGGGTGAAGATCTCGTACTCGGCCACGCGTGCGGGGCTCATCGTCGGCAGCACGAGCCGGCGGGTCCAGGTGTGCAGCGGCGGGTCGGCGCTGATGGGCGGCACACCGTTGGCCAGCAGTGGCGGCTGCCCGGCAGCGCCACCCGGCCCCTGCCCTTCCGGCGGCGGCACCACAGAGATGCCGTTGCCCGATGGGAAGTCGAGGATGTTGCGGGCCATCTCGGTGACGTCCTCGTACCGAGTGGGCAACCACGAACCGCCCCAACGATCGGTGTGGGCGATGGGGCACTTCTCGCGCAACTCGTCCCAGATGGGGAACGGGTTGTTGATGTACTCCGAGTCGAAGATGTCGTAGTCGGTGGCCCAGTCGCTGACCGGCGGGGAGGGCTTGATGTCCGTCATGTCACACAGACTGCCAGAACCACGACCGCAGCCGCATGTCGAACGGCTCAGGGACGACGGGCTCCCATGAACATCGTCTTCAGCGCGTCGTAGTGCTCGATGCAGTGCCCGGCGCCCATCACGACGGCCTCGAGCGGCATGTTGCTCATCTTCACCGGCACCTGGGTCTCGCGCTCGATGCGCGGTGCCAGGCCGCGCAGCAGGCCGCCACCGCCCACCAGGTACATGCCGCGCACCAGGAAGTCCTGCGCCAGCTCGGGCGGTGCCTTCGCGAGGCAGCGCACCACCGAGGCGATGATGCTCGACACGACGTCCTCGATGGCGAAGCGGATCTCCTCGGGCGTGAGGACCACGGTCTTCGGGAGGCCGGTCATCAGGTCGCGTCCGCGCACCTCGGCCTGGCTCTCGTCGTCGGTGGGTGCCGCCGAGCCGATGGCCATCTTCACTTCTTCCGCCGTGCGCTCGCCGATGGCGATGCCGTGCTCGCGGCGCACGTAGGCCTGGATGGCGGCGTCGATGTCGAAGCTGCCGACGCGCACGGCTTCGAGCGCCACCACACCGCCGAGGCTGATGACGGCGGTCTCACTGGTGCCGCCGCCGATGTCGATGACCATGTTGCCGACCGGCTCGTCGATGGGCAGGTCGGCGCCGATGGCCGCAGCCATCGGCTGCTCGATGAGCTGGGCGTCGGCCGCACCGGCACGGCGAGCTGCATCGGTGACCGCGCGACGCTCGACCTCGGTGATGGCCGACGGTACGCAGATGACCACCTTCGGCCGGGTGAACCGGCTGACGCCGACGCGCTGCAGCAGCAGGCGGATCATTCGCTCGGTGATCTCGAAGTCGGTGATGGCCCCACCACGAAGCGGGCGGACGGCCACGATGTAGCCGGGGGTGCGGCCGATCATCTGCCACGCCTCACGACCGGTGGCGAGCACCTCGCCCGTCTGGCGGTTGAGGGCGATGACGGACGGCTCGTTGAGCACGATGCCGCGACCCTTCATGTACACGAGCGTGTTGGCGGTGCCGAGGTCGATGGCGAGGTCGCGTGCCATGGTTCAGTTGCCCGGGCCTTCCTGCTGGTTGGAGTCGGGCGGCCGCACGCGATCCATCACTTCGCGACGGGCCTCGGGCGAGAGCGCGTCGATGTGTCGGCGGAAGCTCGCCACGCCCGGCTCCTGGCGCGGCTTGCGCGCCACGATGACGAGCACCGCGAGCACGACCACGACGACCGCGACGATGACCCAGATCACGAGCGGATGCCACCGCCCGCGGTGGGCACCGACTCGGGCGCGACCGGCGCATGTGCGCCGGTGCCCCAATCGGCGCCGTCGGCCCAGACCTCGTGCTTCCAGATGGGGGCGCTGGCCTTCAGCGCGTCGATGGCATAGCGCGCAGCTTCGAACGCTTCGGGACGGTGCGGCGCGCTGACGCACGCGAGGACGCTGCTCTCCATCAGTTCGAGCCGGCCGACACGATGCAGCAGTGCGACCCGGCCGGTGTGCGGCCACCGCGCACGCAGTTCGCGCTCGATGGCCTCGAACGCGGGCACCACCTGCGACTCGTAGGCCTCATACGTGAGGAACTGCACGTCGCTGCGCTCGTGGCCCGCCTCGTCGACGGCGTGGTCGCGTACCGTGCCGCTGAACAGCACCACGGCACCGCACTGCGGCTGGAGGCACCAGTCGTAGACGTCGCCGACCAGCAGCGCCGACTCGGTGAGACCGAGCCACGAGTTGCCGTCGACGGGAGCGTGCACAAGGCCGCATGGTAGCCGTCCGGGCTGCAACTGCCACGATGCCCGGTTCTCGCAGGTCAGCCGCGCGATGCCCCTTGCGCGCACTTCGTCACTAACCTGCCCCCTTCGTGGACCGGAGTGAGGGAAACGACGACGAGCTGTATCCCCGCGCTCCCCTTCCCGCGCACGAACGCCAGTGGCGACACCCGAGCGAGATGGGCCAGCAGGCGTGGGCCACCAGCGAGCCGCCGCTCACCATCGGCCGCGGCCTCACCGCCGCCACCGGGGCCATCGGCAGCCTGCTCGCACTCGCGGTGCTGTGGACCATGTTGCCCACGCATGCGGGCCGCAGCGCGGGCGTGAGCGTTCGCTCCACGGTGGCCACGGCCGGCACCGCCAACAGTTCGTCGTCGCTGGCCGCGCCCAGCACCACTCGGCCCACCGACACCACGGCGGCCACCGACACCACCGAGATCGAGGGGCCCACCAGTTCCGTCGATGCGAACACGGGCAGCTCCACGGCGCCGTCGGTCGAGCCGCTGCCCACCTACGCCGTCACGGTGGGCGAGTCCGTCGAACCGGTCGCCGTCGCCGTCGCCGTCAACAACGGATCCCTCATCATCACCACGGCCGCGGCGGTGAGCGCCGACAACACCGTCGAGCTGCTCCTCCCCGACGGCGGCACCGAGGAAGCCCGCGTCCTCCTGGTCGACCAGCGGTCGGGGTTCGCCGTGCTGGCCCACGACACCGAGACGTCGCTCACCTCGTTCACCGTGGCCACCGAGGTGGTCCCGGGCGACGAGCTCACGTTCTACGGCGCCGAGGCAGTGACCGCGGTGGTGCAGGACGACGGCACCATCGAGACCATCTCCACCGACCCGGCAGTACCTGTCGGCGACCTGCCGGAGGGCACACCGGTGGTGAACCAGCGCGGCGAACTCGTGGCGCTGTGCTCGCACGCCGACGGCGATGGCACCCTCGTGCCGCTCGAGCGGCTCGACACGCTGCGACGGGCGTTGGCGGTCGGTGCATCCGACACGGTGTGGATGGGCGTCGTGCTCGACACGGCATCGTCCGAGCTCCGCATCACGTCGGTCGACGCGAAGGGCCCCGCTGCTGCGGCCGGCCTACGCGACGGCGACGTCATCGTGACGATCGACGACATCGCAGTGCTCGACGTGAGCGCCATCGGCACCGCACTCGCCCCGCATCAACCGGGCGACGTGGTCACCGTCGAGGTGCTCCGCAACGGCGTCACCGTCACCATCGACGTCACGCTCGCCGCCCCCCGCTCCAGCCTCTAATGGGGGTCGACCGGCTGGCGTGAGAGGCTGGTTCCGAGCCGCTGGCCGGTGAGCACTTCCTGCCTCTGGAACTTGATTCCTAAGGTCAGACCGTGTCCCGGCCAGACGGTGGG